>Ga0181520_10000173_pt1 | contig 136537 bp, 125 predicted proteins | sample PEATcosm2014_Bin_29_FD_132451 | JGI IMG/M metagenome (GOLD analysis project Ga0181520, IMG submission 132451) | Peatland microbial communities from MTU Mesocosm Facility, Houghton, MI, USA - PEATcosm2014_Bin02_30_metaG | ecosystem: Environmental > Terrestrial > Soil > Wetlands > Peat | place... | reverse complement strand
TAAGAAGCGAATTCAGCCAAGGATCATTTGGCAGGGGCTGAAGCCCAACTCATTCTGCTGACTTTATCGGCCCGGCTAAAGCCGTGCCCTTGTTACAAGGCCCCTTTGGTTGAGTTTTTCAGCAAGCTGTGAAGTCGTGCCCTGATACAAAACTTCTTGCCGAGTGAGTTTTCTCGCAGCAAATAAATCCGCGCCCTTTCAATGCGGCACCGTCCCTGCGGGACTCGATCTGGTTCTTGCATCCTTCCCCACGCTGAAGCGCGGGGCTAAAGAACGCCGCGCCTACGGCGCAATTACCCCGTTCTCTTTGAAATCATTCACCCCTTCTACTTCTTCAGCTCTTGCTGGAGCTCTTCCAGCAGGTTCAGCGCCTGCAGCGGTGTCAACGCGTTCACATCGGTGGCCTCAATGCGGTCCACAATCCGCTGGGAGAGCGGCGTGAAGATTGTCATCTGCATCGGGTCCGGCTCGGTTTCGACCTGTACGCTTTGCAGCTCCTGTTTTTCGTGCTGGCGCAGCACATGCTTGGCGCGCTCGATCACCGCTGCTGGGAGCCCGGCCAGTCGCGCCACTTCAATGCCGTAGCTCTTGCTGGCCGCGCCGGGCTCAATGTTGTGTAGAAACACGATGCCGCTTGCCGACTCCTTGACGCCGACGCGCAAATTGCGCACGCGCGGCAGCTTCTCTGCCAGCATGGTCAGCTCGTGATAGTGCGTGGCAAACAGCGTGCGCGCACCCACCTCGGCGTGCAGAAACTCCACGGTCGCCCACGCCAGCGAGAGCCCGTCGAAGGTTGCGGTTCCGCGGCCCATCTCGTCGAGCAGAATCAGCGAGCGGCTGGTCGCCGTGTTCAGGATGGTCGCCGTCTCCGTCATTTCGACCATGAAGGTCGAGCGTCCGCGCGCCACATTGTCACTGGCGCCGATGCGCGTGTAAATGCGGTCGACGAGGCCGAAGCGCATCGAGTCGGCGGGAACAAAGCTGCCCATCTGCGCCATCAGCACCAGCATCGCGGCCTGACGCAGATAGGTGCTCTTGCCGCCCATGTTGGGCCCGGTCACGAGCAGCAGCGCTGGCGGTGGTGCTCCCGCACCCTCTCCTTTTGGAGACGCTTGCGCGCTTTTATCTTTTGGAGAAGATTCGTGATGAGCGCACAGATAGAGATCGTTGGCAATGAAGCGTCCTTCACGCGTCTCTTCCATCCATTGTTCGATCACAGGATGGCGCGCTGCCACAGCCTCCAGCACTGGCTCCTCGACCAACTGGGGGCGAACGTAGCGCCGCGCTGCGGCCAGATGCGCGAAACAGGCCAGCAAATCGGCCTCGGCCACGGCGGCGGAGCTGCGGCGGATACGGCCCGCGCTTTCAAGAACGAAGTTTCTCAGCTCGGCAAAGATGCGCTTCTCGATTTCAATGCATCGGTCGTGTGCGGTGAGAATCTTGCGCTCGTAGTCCTTCAACTCCGGCGTGGTGAAACGCTCGGCATTCACCAGCGTCTGCTTGCGCTCGTAATCGTCTGGCGCCAGGGCCAGGTTCGCCTTGGTGATTTCGATGTAATAGCCGAAGACCGAGTTGTAGCGCACCTTCAGCGAGCCAATGCCGGTGCGACGCCGTTCCCGGTCCTCGATGGCCGCGATGGCCTGACGGCCCGAGGTCGAAACCGAGCGCAACTCATCGAGCTCGGCGTCAATGCTGGGAGCGATGGCGCCGCCATCGACGAGCGTGAGCGGCGGCTCAGACACTAAGGTGCGGACAATGCGTGTCGTCACGTCGTCGAGCGTGTCAAGATGCGCGGAAATTGCGCGCCATCGCGGTGCTGTCGTGGCTTCAAGCGCCACTTTCAGCCCCGGCAGCCGCGCCAGGCTTGCCGCCAGGCCGCGCACATCGCGCGGCCCGGCGGAATCGAGCGAAATCCGCGCCAGCAGGCGTTCCAGGTCCAGAATGCCGCCGAATGCCCGCCGTATTTCTTCGCGTTTCAGCAGATCGCCGTGCGCCTCGCTGACCGCTTCGTAGCGCGCGGCGATTTCCGTAACTTGATTGAGCGGCCGCAGAACGGTTGCGCGCAGCAGCCGTTTGCCCATCGGCGTCAGGCAGGCATCGAGGGTGCGAAACAAAGTGACGCGATCGTCCTGGCCGGAAAATAACGGTTCCACTAATTCAAGATTCCGCACCGTCACCTGGTCTAGCTCGAGAGCCGTCGAATGCTCCTCGAATTTCAACGAGTCAATGTGCAGCGCATCATTCTTTTGCGTGGTGCGCACGTAGTGCAGCACGGCTCCGGCCGCAATGGCCGCCGGCTCGTGGCCGCTCAGCCCGAATCCCTCGAGCGAACGCACATTCAGTTGCCGTTCGACAAGCGGGACAGCAAAGTCAGGCGTCCACACCCAGTCCTCAACCCGCGTATGCGCCGGAATCCTCTCCAGTTGTGCCGGAAGCTCCGCGCTCGCAGGCACGAGCACCTCGCTGGGCACGGCCAGCAGCAGCGCATCGATGGCTTGCGCACGGGCATCGCGCCCAAGAAATTCCGCAGTGCGAAACTCGCCCGTCGACACATCGAGCAGCGCCAGGGCGCACACCGATTCAGCGGGTCGTGCGCCCTTGGGTGTTGCTTCGTAAAGCGCCGCGAGAAAGTTGTTCTGCTCCTGTCCCAGCCCGGCATCCAGCGCCGTTCCCGGCGTGAGGACGCGCGTTACCTCGCGCCGGACAATTTTTTTCGTGAGCTTGGGGTCTTCCATCTGGTCGCAGAGAGCGATGCGGTAGCCCCGGCGCAGAAGACGCATCAGGTATTGCTCCACAGCATGATAGGGAACGCCGCACATGGGAATGCTGCGCTCCCGGTCGCGCGCCGTCAGCGTCAGTTGCAATTCGCGGCTGGCCACCGCCGCATCGTCATAGAACAGCTCGTAAAAGTCACCCATGCGAAAGAACAGCAGCGCATCGGGGTTCTGCTTCTTCGCCGCGGTCCACTGGCGCATGAAGGGTGTCAATTCCGTGGAGTTTTTCTCCGCTAGCCGCTTTTCCGCGGGCAGGGAAGTGAGCACAAGCTCTTCAGGTGTGGATCCCTCGTCAGGCATAGCCGCGCCCGTGCCGCCATCGTCTTGCAAAAGAGACGGCTGCGGAACACTGCCTGGTTTGATGTCGTCCCGAATCACACTGCCTTTCAGATTACCGCGAGGAGCCTCGCTCATCGCCCGCTCATTTTTCTTGACTCCCGTTCGGCCCAATCCCTAAATTGAATCGACTCGCCTTGGTTTCCCCTATTGATTGAAAAGGAGTCTCATGAACTTTCTGCGCATCGTTCTCGCAGCGCTGGGCGCGTTCGTCGGCTACATGGCGCTTGGCTTCGCAGTGTTCGGTCTCTTCCCCTCGCTCAAGACTGAATTTCGCAAATATCCGGCCGTATACCGCGACGAGAAGGGCCAGATGAGCCACATGCCCATTGCCATGGCCGAAATCTTAGTTTCGATGTTTGTGCTGGCCGCGCTCTATGCCCTCGCCTACCAGGGAGGGTCGGGCCTCGTCGAAGGCGCCCGCTTCGGAGCGCTCATTGGCGTTTTCGCGATTTGCGCCTTTGTCCTGCACAACTACGCCAACCTCAACATTGGACTCAAGCTGACCCTGCAGCAATCGGCGGCGTACTTCGCCGAATGGCTCGCCGTCGGCATCGTCATGGGCCTCATCTACCGGCCGGTTTTGTCCCACTGAAACGTTGCAGCAGCAGGAAGGGTTGTGACAGATTTTCGCCTGTGCGCAGAACGCAGGCCAGCCCGACGCCGGCACGATGAGTGATATAGATCACATCGGATGCCGGCATCAATCGGCACACTGGACCCCTCGCACTTCCAGTCAAAAGGGGCCCCCGCTGTGATGAATCAAACCATACTCTTACAGAAACTGATTGCCATTGAACGCGCGATCGGCGTGGCAAGCAACAACACCGTCCGTGACCTGGTTTACGAGGCAGAAGGCTATCTTCTTCAGATGCAGCGGGAAGAAGTCGAAGCGCTGGCGGCCCGACCGGAGCGCGCGACGGGGCAGCGCTTTCAGTTCCTGCGTGAGGTTGCTGAAGGCGGATTGTCCGAACTACGATTCTGAAGTTCCCGGGGCAGCGCAAACCTGACCCGTTGGCTGCGCTCGATGTTCATGCGATTGCCCCGCCGTTCCGGCATGCGATTCCATAAGGTGATTTGCATCACAGTATACTGATTGGTAACGCCTTTAAGGTAAGAGCTGCCATGTACCTGCTTTGGCTACGAGTTGCGGCCATTTTGTACGCCGGTGGATGCGTCTCCATCTTCCCCGCCGTGCTTTCGAAATCCCTGCCCTGGCGCAAGACCTGCGTCCACCTGGGCGGAATGGCCTTTTTCTTCCATTTTGTCTCGGTGGTCGAGATGCTGGTGCAGGCGCATCGGGTGATGCCGGTGGGCGTGCGCGAGATCGAGTCGCTGCTGGGCTTTGCCGTGGCCGGGCTGTTCTTCCTGGTGTGGTGGCTGTATGACGCCATTTCCCTTGGAATCTTCGCCCTGCCGGCGACGTTCTTCCTAGTATTCATCCCCTCGCTGGGCGCGGATCGCTACCGCTTTCCTTCGCAGCGTGTCTGGGTCAGCTGGCTGGTGGCGCACATCATCGCCCTGTTGCTGGCCTATGCGGCTCTCAGCTTCAGCCTGCTGTCTTCCATTATGTACCTGGTGCAGGAACGGCGCATCAAGGCCAAGCACAAGCTGGGAGAAAAGTCCCGCTGGGCACCGCTGGACTGGCTGCCACCGCTGGATACGCTGGAGCGTCTGGCTCTGGCCACCCTCGAATTTGGATTTCCCTGCATGACCGTGGGGCTGCTGATCGGCTCCGTCCTGGTGCAGGAAACGTCGCTGGGCGCAGCCTACTTTCTCGATCCCAATATCCTTGCCTCGTTCGTGATGTGGTTTGTCTACGCGACGCTGCTGCTGCTCCGCCGCGGCATGGGAATGCGCGGGCGCAGGGCTGCCTACGTCTCCGGCGGGGCATTGGTGGTGATGATGGCGGTTTGGGCCGTCAATTTCTTCAGCCAGGCGCACAGGTTCGGTCCCCAATGACACTCGCACTCATTGGCGTGAACCATAAAACGGCGCCCATCGCGCTGCGGGAGAGGATCGCCATCGGTCGTGACGTGCTGGCCGAGACCACCCGCGCGCTGGCCTCGACGCCGGGAGTCGTTGAGTGCATGATCGTCTCCACCTGCAACCGCGTGGAGCTGCTGGCCGCCGTGGAGACCCCCGATATCCCGGTCGCGGGCTTCCTGTCGAGCTACTTCGGCATCGAGGCCCAAGTGCTTGCGCCGCACCTGTATGAGTACCACGACAAAGAAGCCGTGAGCCACCTGTTCCGCATGGCTGCCAGCCTTGACTCCATGGTGGTGGGCGAGCCGCAGATTCTGGGCCAGGTGAAAGAAGCTTTCGCTGTGGCGCGCGCCGCGGGAACCGTCTCCGGCCAGTTGGAACATCTGTTGCAAAGCGCGTTTGCGGCAGCGAAAAGGGCACGCAGCGAGACCGGAATCGGCTCGAATTCGGTTTCCATCGCATCGGTGGCCGTCGATTTGGCGCGCAAAATTTTCGGCTCGCTCGAAGGGCGCACGGTTTTCCTGGTGGGGGCGGGGAAAATGAGCGAGATCGCCGCGCGGCATCTCGTGCAGCAGGGCGCAGGCGCCATCCTGGTCAGCAATCGCACGGCCGAGCGCGCGCGCCGCATGGCCGAGGAGTTTTCCGGCGCGGTGGTGCCCGAGGTCATCGACTTTGGGCAGCTTTACGAAGCGGCTAGCCGCGCCGACATCGTCATCAGCTCCACGGGCGCGCCGCATCCCATCTTCCGGCGCGAGCACGGGCAGGCTTTCCTGCACAAGCGGCGCAACCGGCCGATGTTCTTTATCGATATTGCCGTGCCGCGCGACGTCGATCCGGAGATGAACAATCTTGACGGCATTTTTGTCTACGACATCGACGACCTGCAGCAGGTAGCTGTGGCGCACATGGAAGAGCGCAGCCGCCAGGCGGTTGATGCGGAGGCGCTGATTGCCGCGGAGGTGGAGCGCTTCCACCTGCGCCAGCGCACGGTGAATGTTGCGCCGGCCATTGTTGCATTGCAAAAGAGGGCGGAGGAGATTCGCGTCGCGGAGATTCAACGGATTCATAATCGGCTCGGGACGCTTTCGGTCGAGCAGTTGGCCGCGGTGGAGGCGCTCACGCGCGGACTGGTGAACAAGTTTCTGCATCCGCCCATGCAGGCGCTAAAGCAGGCGGCGCGCGATGGCGACGAGTCGCGCCTCGGGGCGGTCTGCGACGAGTGGTCGGTGTCGCCCGCGGCGTCGGCTGATGCGCTGCCCGCGAACGAGTCCGCGGCGAAAGCCGAACCGGAGAGCTCGGATGCCGGGAGTTCCGAGAGCCAGCGCGTCGTCAACATCCGAGTCTTTAAGGGCGGGATGGGGGCGCGCAAATGAAGCTGCGCATCGGGAGCCGTGGATCGCAACTCGCACTCTGGCAGGCCAATCACATCGCCGGATTGCTGCGCATGCAGGGCCATGACGTCGAAATCTTAATCATTAAAACCACCGGCGACCGCTTGCAGGAAGTGACTTTTGCGCAGGTTGGTTCCAAGGGCATGTTCACCAAAGAAATTGAAGAAGCGCTGGCCGAGGGACGCGTCGATCTGGCCGTGCATTCGCTCAAAGACCTGCCCACCGAGCTTCCGGAGCCCTTCGCGCTCGCGGCCACTCCGGTGCGCGTGGATCCGCGCGACGTATTCGTTTCCGTCAAGCATGCCAATCTGGCGGCGCTGCCGCTGGGCGCGCGCGTGGGCACCAGCAGCCAGCGCCGCCGCGCGCAGTTGAAGGCGTTGCGGCCTGACCTCGATCTGGTCGAGTTTAGAGGCAACGTGGACACGCGGCTGCGCAAGCTGGCCGAGGGGCAGGTGGAGGCGATTCTGCTGGCCGCCGCCGGGCTCGACCGCCTGGGGCGCACCGATTGGGTGCGTGAGCGCCTCGACCCGAAAGATTTTTGTCCCGCCGCAGGTCAAGGCGCGCTCGGCATTGAGACGCGCAAGGACGATGCCGCGACCATCGAGGGGGTGAGCTTTCTCGACCATGCCGATACGCGGTTCGCGGTCACCGTGGAGCGCGCGGCGTTGGCTGCCTTGGGCGGCGGCTGCCAGGTTCCCATCGGAATCCACTGCCGCCTGAAACCGATTGAGCCTTGGGAGGGAGCTGGCGAAACAGAACCGCGCGTTGAGATCTTTGGCTTGGTTGCCAGCCCAAATAGCGGCGCAACCGTGAGGGTTTGTCTTATGGGCCTGCGTGAGAAGAACGATCCTGCGACGCTGGGCCGTCAAACTGCCGCAATGCTGATGGAAGCAGGCGCGGGCCCGCTGCTTGCGGCCGACAGCGATGCGGCTGGGGGAGCTGCCTGATGACGGCGCTGCCGCTGGCTGGCCGCCGCGTGCTGGTCACACGCGCCGCGCACCAGGCGGGCAAACTGAGCGAGGGGCTGCGTGCGCTGGGCGCCGAGGCGGTGGAAGTTCCGGTGTTAGAGATGCAGCCTCCGACGGATCCCGCGCCGCTCGATCGCGCGCTGCGTTCTCTCGATACTTACGATTGGCTGATTCTGACCAGCGCCAACACGGTGCGCGCGCTTCAGGCCCGATCCCAAGCGCTTGGGTTATCGCTTGCGTTGGGAGCGGACTTGCGGGCGGCTGCTGTAGGTGAGGCCACGGCAGCGGCCGCGCGCCAAGCGGGTTTGGCGGTAACTCTGGTTCCGGAGACTTATGTCGCCGAAGCTTTGGTTGAAAGCATGGCCGATCAAGTGGCCGGAAAGAAAATACTGCTGGCCCGCGCCGAAACCGCGCGGGACGTGATTCCCGACGCGCTGCGGGCTGCGGGAGCGCAAGTCGATGTCGTCGGTGCCTACAGAAATGTCATGCCTTCCGCTGCACCGGAGTTGTTGCGCGCGGCGTTGGAGAAAGGAATTGATGCGGCAACCTTCACCAGTTCGTCAAGCGTGACGCATCTTGCCGATGCGGCCCGAGCGGCGGGGATTGAGTTTCCGTTTGCCGATATGCGCGCCATCTCTATTGGTCTGATCACGAGCCAAACTTTACGCGAACTCGGCTGGGAGCCGGCGGCGGAAGCGACCGTTTCGGACATTCCCGGACTGATTGCTGCTGTGGTTCAGTCGCTTAGCCGTTGAATTTCTGCTGCGGCAACGCGGAAGCTCGCTGAAAAGCAACCGCGGATCCTTCGACTCCGTTTGCCGCAATAAGCGCGGCAAACTTCGCTCAGGATGACAGGTCATTTTCCTCAATGAACCTGTGATTCAAGATACCTGTCTCGTCAGCGCCGCTGACTCACTGGCTTGCTGACTTGCCGATTCGCTCAGCTCGACCACGTTTTGTCCTTTGAGCGGCAGAGAGGCTCGAGGTTGCACACGTTGCACTTCGGATTGCGGGCTTGGCACACCTGGCGGCCGTGATGGATGATCTGGTGCGAGAAGCCGATCCAGCGTTTTTGGGGAATCACCTGCATCAGCTCCTGCTCCACTTTCTCCGGCGCGTTGCTCTTGGCGAGTTCGAGGCGCCGCGTAATGCGGAAGACATGCGTGTCGACCACCACGCCTTCAGCTTTTCCAAAGCAAACGCCAAGCACTACGTTGGCTGTCTTGCGCGCCGCGCCGGGAATGGTGATGAGCTCGGCCAGCGTTTGCGGAACCTGGCCGTTGAAATCGGCAATGATCTTGCGCGCTGCTCCCTGGATGGATTTGGCCTTGTTGCGGAAGAAGCCCGTGGTCTTGATCAGCCCCTCAAGCTCAGGGAGGCTCGCCTTCGCCATCGCCTCCGGAGTGGGGAAGCGCCGGAACAACTCCGGCGTCACCATGTTCACGCGCACATCGGTGCACTGCGCGGACAGAATGGTCGCGACCAGCAACTCCCATGGTGTGCGATGCGTCAGCGCGCACTCGGCGTTGGGATAGGCCTCATCAAGGCCTTTCAGGATGGCGGCGACGCGTTCAGGGGCTAACGGACCGCGGGTTGGCTTCGTAGCTTTCTCGCTCTTCGTCATCAGTGAATCCAGTTTCGATCAAAAGACTGAACAATTTCGGTTTCGGGAAGATCTTCGGCGGCAACATCCACAAGATGGTTTTCGCAGATAATTTTGAAATGAATCAGAGGCCGAGAGTGCGCACCGGTGTCCCGCGCTAGATGGTCGAGAAAGTGTGATCTGGAATATCTGCGAAGCCGATCTCCCTCAAAAACCTCATCGGCGTAATCGCCGCAGCTCCCGACGCATTCCTCGGTCACCAAATAGGCAGCATAACGCTTCCAATAGAGCCGAAAGGCCAGACAGCCGTCAGTCGATTCGATTGGGGCTGAAGATTCGCGCAAGAATGAGAGGGATTCAGGTAGAGCGGAGGGCTCCATTTTGCCGCGTTTTGCTTCATTGACTACCGCTTCTTCGATGACAAGGTGGAGTTGGTTGATGCCGGATTCGGTCAAAGAACGCAGAAATAGGTGCTTCGCGGAGTTTATTCGCGCGGAAAGGTCGCTCGTGATCTCCATCCTTAGCCCCTCCTGAAGCTCAAGCCTCAATTCAAGCTACCTACCCAACTTTCCCACCGGTAGCCTCACGCCAAGATAGAACTGCCCGAACAGTGCGTACTCCGCGCTCACTTCATCGCTTACCCGCCCAAGCATCTTCGGTGGCTTTCTTGATTTGAGCGATGGTGAACTTTGGCCCACCCTCCTGAGCCAAGCAGCCAAAGAAATCTTCAATCGACCCGGTCTTGCGCCGATAAATGCCGGACTTTATCAGCGGCCATGCCACTCGATAAGGCATCAGTTGCTCGTGTCTTGCGCGCCAATGCGCGTCGATGCCGTCAAATCCATTACCGCGAAACTGATGACCGCACTCGGGGCACACATTCTGAGGCTTCAATTCCTTCATCATCGCAGTTGATCTCGCCTTCCGTCAGGATTCTACAGTTTCCCCTCCAGCCACCCGCCCAACTTCTCCACCGGCAGCCTCACTCCAAGGTAGAACTGCCCGAACAGCGCATACACTGCGCTCACTTCGTCGAAGCGCATCTCGTAAATCAGTTTCTTGAAGACCACAGGATCGTCGGCGAAGAGATCGACGCCCCACTCCCAATCGTCCATCCCGATCGAACCGGAGATGATCTGCTTTACCTGCTCGGCATATCTGCGGCCGATCATGCCGTGCTCGTGCATCATGCGCTGGCGCTCGGCAAAGGGCACCGTGTACCAGTTCACCTGCTCGCCGCGCTTGCGGTCCATGGGATAGAAGCACAGGTACTTTGCGTCGGGTACGGAAGGGAAGAGGCGTGGCTTCATGGCGTCGGCTCCGCGCGCGAGCGAGTTCGCGATCTCCGCATTCCACTCCGGAGTGTGTGCCTCGAATCCTTTTGCCGAGGCGGCCTCATAGGTTTTGCGGCTGGACTCGTAAAGGCCCAGCTCAACCACCGAAACATAAGAGTGGACCGGCGTGAGGGAGTCATAGAACGCGGTCTGCGCCAGGTCCAACTCCACCTGGTTCAGCGCCTCGAACGATTCGCGAAAGTGCACGAAGATGAGGTCGGCCTTGTGACCGAGTTGCGAGAAAAGCGCAGTGCGCACCGGCGCATCTGCGCTCGCACGCTCCATTGAGAGCAACGATGCCGTGGCATCCGCAACCATCTTCTTGCGATCGCCGTCCTCGCCGCCTTTACGTTCGCGCGACGCGAAGCCGCGCCAGGATTTCCAGTCGAAGCGGAAGAACTGGTGGAGCACGCAGGAGCCTTCCAAAGTTAGCGGTACGGGTGGGAAATCGGGCAACGGAACCTCCAAAGAGCAGCTATTAGCTTTTAGCTTCTAACTTCTAGCTTATCGTGCCGGAGGTTCCGGCATGATTGACCGGAAAGAGAGGCATCAAGTTCGGCATTTATCGCACCTCGTCCTAACAAATGAGAAATGCAGACGTGTGCATGATTCTTTTCTCGGCACACTGGAGCGCGCACGCTGCTTGAGCGTGCAAGTGGCTTATATACTGAGTACGCTCATGAGCGAAAAGTTCGTCGCACTCGTATTTCAGTTTGTCATTCATGTCATCAACGCAGGTGGGTACGCTGGCATCGTCGGGCTCATCACGCTGAACTCGTGCGGCATCCCCATTCCCTCTGAAGCCATCATGCCGTTCTCCGGTTACCTCGCCTACCTTGGCCGCTTCAACTTGTTTTTTGTGGCCATTGCCGGAGCGGTGGGTTGCAATATCGGCTCGGCAATCGCGTATTGGATCGGCGCCAAAGGCGGGCGGCCGCTGGTGGCGCGATACGGCAAATGGGTGCTGATGAACGCGCATGATCTCGACCTGATGACAAAGTTTTTTGAGAAGTACGGGTCGATTGCGATTTTAGTCGGACGCATGTTGCCGATGGTGCAGACCTATGTCGCCTTTCCAGCGGGAATCGGCAAAATGCCGCGGCTGCGTTTTCATATTTACACCACGCTGGGTTCGCTGATCTGGTACTTCTGCCTGGCATGGGTGGGAATGAAGCTGGGCCAAAGCTGGAATACCGATCCGCGGCTGCAGGAAGCGTTTCATCATTTTCATCTGGCCGTGGAGCTCGCAGTGGCCGCGTTGCTTGCGTGGTTCCTGTGGGTGCATATCAAGCGGTGGAATAACCGGGAAGAGGAAGCAGGGACCAGGGCGTAGGGTTTCACGTCGCCGGTGCACGAAGAGCATTGGAAATCATTTTCAAAACAGAAGAACAGGAGAAGCAATGGCAACGAAGAAGAAAGGCGGCAAGAAGGCCGTAGTTCGCGCGGGCAAAGCGTCCACGAGCAAGAAGACCGCCGCAACAAAAGTTGAGCCCGCCAAGGGCAAATTGGGAGTGATGGTGGTGGGCCTGGGCGCCGTCGCCACCACCATGATCGCCGGCGTGGAAGCGGTTCGCCGCGGATTGGCCAAGCCGATCGGCTCGCTCACGCAGATGGGCACCATCCGGCTGGGCAAGCGCACCGACAACACGTCGCCGCTCATCAAGGACTTTGTTCCGCTGGCCGATCTCAACGATATCGTCTTTACCGGCTGGGACATTTTTGAAGACAACGTGTACGAGGCGGCCGCGCACGCAGCCGTGCTCAAGCCCGAGATGCTGAAGAAGCTCAAGCCGGTTCTCCAGAAGATCAAGCCCATGCCCGCGGTTTTCGATCAGTATTACGTCAAGCGGCTCGACGGCAAGCACGTGAAAAAGGGCAAGAACAAGCGCGATCTTGCCGAGCAGGTGCGCGCGGATATTCGTGACTTTAGAAAGAAAGTCGACCGGGTGGTCATGATCTGGGCCGCCTCGACTGAGATTTTTCTCACGCCGAAGCCCGTGCATCGGTCGATTGAGGCTTTTGAAGCCGGATTAGCGAACAACGACCGCGCCATCGCTCCCTCGCAGATTTACGCCTACGCGGCGCTGAAAGAAGGCGTGCCCTTCGCCAACGGCGCACCGAATCTTACCGTCGACCTTCCCGTCATGATCGAGCTGTCGAAAAAGAATGCGGCGCCCATCTGCGGGAAGGATTTCAAGACGGGCCAGACTTTCATGAAGACGGTGCTGGCGCCGGCCTTCAAAGCGCGCATGATCGGCGTGAGTGGATGGTTCTCGACCAACATCCTCGGCAACCGCGACGGCGAAGTGCTGGACGAGCCGCAATCGTTCAAGACCAAGGAGGAGTCGAAGCTCGGCTCGCTCGAGTACATCTTCCAACCCGAGCTGTATCCGGATCTCTACAGCGACATCTATCACAAAATTCGCATCAACTACTATCCGCCGCGGGGGGACGAAAAAGAGGCGTGGGACAACATTGACATCTTCGGCTGGCTGGGCTATCCCATGCAGTTGAAGGTAAATTTTCTGTGCCGCGACTCGATCCTGGCCGCGCCCATCGCGCTTGACCTGGTGCTGTTCCTCGATCTCGCCAAGCGCACGCCGGAACTGCGCTCCATCGGCATTCAGGAGTGGCTCAGCTTTTACCTCAAATCGCCGCAGAGCGCGCCCGGGCTCTATCCTGAGCACGATTTGTTTATCCAGTCGATGAAGCTCAAAAACACGCTACGGCACATCATGGGGGCGGACCTCGTCACGCACCTGGGGCTTGATTATTACGACTGAGGGAAGGCAACAGGTCAGCAAGTCAGCAAGTTAGCGCGCGGGGCCGCTCCGGCGGCCCTGCGGCGTTATGCGCAGTCCATTGGCGTAATCTGAAAGGACCATGAAAGATTCAGCAGTTCTATTGATCGATTGCCCCGATCGCAAGGGGTTGGTGGCGCGGGTGTCGGGACTGCTGTTCGAGCGGGGCGCCAACATTCTGCACGCCGACCAACACATCGACCGCGAACTCGGCCTCTTCTTCATGCGCGTGGAATTCGAAGTGAATGGTTTTGACCTGGAGGGCTTTCGCGCCGCCTTTGCCCCGCTTGCTTCCGAACTCAACATGACATGGAACCTGACCTCGAGCGCGCGCAAGCCGCGGGTGGCGCTCTTCTGCTCGCAGTACCTGCACTGCATGGCCGATCTGCTGCACCGCTGGCGCACGGGCGAGCTGGTCTGCGAAATTCCCCTGATTGTTTCGAACCATCGCGAGGTCGCGAACCTGGCGGCTTTTTACGGCGTGCCGTTTGAGCATGTCCCGGTCACAGCAGAAACCCGCGCCGCAGCCGAAGCGCGGCAGCTCAATCTGCTTGCACAAAACGAAATCGAGCTCATCATCCTGGCGCGCTACATGCAGATCGTTTCGCCCGCCTTTGTGGCACAGTACCCGGCCGGGATCATCAACGTGCACCACTCGTTCTTGCCGGCGTTTACCGGCGCGCGGCCGTATCACGCGGCCCATGCCCGCGGCGTGAAGCTCATCGGGGCCACCAGTCACTACGTCACCGAAGTTCTGGATGACGGCCCGATCATCGAGCAGGACGTGGCGCGCATCTCGCACCGCGACCAGGTGGAAGATTTGGTGGCGCGCGGGCGGGATCTGGAGCGCATGGTGCTCTCCCGGGCTGTGCGCTGGCACCTCGACCGGCGCATCCTGTGCTACGGGAATAAGACGGTGGTCTTCGATTAGGCCCAGGAGCGGAGTGAAAAGACGGTCGCGCAACTCTTTATATATTAATGAGATAGAGAATACCAACCACGTGAGGGCGCGAAATTGGTTGCCAAAGGGATCGAGTTTAGGTTAATTTACTAACCAGTTAGTTAATTAAGATGAAGCCGCTAAACCCAACTGAATCTCAAGCCGACCGTTCGGCCGAAACCCGCAGCCGGATCCTTGAAGCCGCCTTGACGGAATTTGCCGCCTCCGGCCTGGCCGGGGCGCGGACCGAGTCGATTGCCGCCGCGGCCGGCGTCAACAAGGCTCTGATCTATTACTACTTCGAGAGCAAGGAAAAGCTCTACGCCGCGACGCTCGAAATGGTCTCGGCGCGGGTGCGCGACCAGTCCATGGCGGTGTTTCTTCTCGAAGCCAGCCCCGGCGAGCGTCTTCTGCGTGCGGCCTTGAACCACTTTGACCGGATCCTGACGCAGCGCGAGTTCCAAAGCCTGATGCAGCAGGAAATGATCCGCTTGCACAAGGGCGAGGAAGGCGAGTTGCCCATTCTGGCTAAACGAATCTTCGGGCCGCTTCATGCCGTGTTTCAGTCGATGGTGCGCGAAGGCATCGCATCCCGCGAGCTGATCGAAATTGAATGGCTGCAGATTGTGCTTTCGGCGTTGGGCGGCAACGTCTTCTATTTCCTCAGCGCGCCTATTTGGCGGCTGATCATGCCCTTTGAGCCCTTTGACCCCGAGGTACTGCGGGCGCGAAGGGTGTCAACGGTAGAGTTTCTTGGCCAGGCAATTTTTCAGGATCGGAAGCGGGGTGCGGAGCTGGCCGCAAAGGTGCTGGCCGATATGCCGATGCCGGAGACCGCGAAATTCAAGCAGAAATCGATCATTTGAGGTGACGGGCAGTGAGCGCGCGAAATCGAGTTTTTATCATTCTGGGAGTGCTGCTGGTGGGATCGTTGATCTGGTATCTGACCACTACGCGACGTTCGACAGATTTGCAACTGATCGGGACCGTGGATGCGAACGAAGTGATCGTGAGTTCCAAGATTCCGGGGCGCATCCAGACGCTGACCGTGGAAGAGGGCCAGGATGTGACCCAAGGCGAGCTGATCGCCGTCATTGAGAGCCAGGACCTGCAGGCGGCGATGAAGGCTGCCGAGGCCACTGCCGCGAGCGAGAGCTGGAAGGTGAACAGCACCGAGGACACGGAGCGGCAGAACCGCGGTGAAACCTCGAGCGCAACACTCAGCGCTGAAGCGCAGGTGCAATCGGCCCAGGCTGCTCTGGCCCAGGCTCAGGCGCAGTATGAGCACCAACAGGCCGATACCAGCCGCGCCGTGACTTTGGCGCAGCAGGGAATCGACAGCACGCAGACGCGCGATGAGATGGTGACTGCCCTGCAGGCGGCGAAAGCCGCAGTGCATGCGGCGCGCCAGAATCTTGCGGCAGCGCAGGCCAATCTGCGCCAGGCGCGGGCTCATGAGCTTTTGACCGAGGCCTCCGCGCGCACGGTAGACCAAACGCGCGCCGACGCGGCCAATGCCCGCGCGCTGGCGCAAGAGGCAAGCGTCGAGGCGGGATATGCACAGGTTGTTTCGCCCATCAACGGCAAGGTGGATGTGTGGGCGGCGCGGCAGGGCGAAGTGGTGACGGAGGGAGAGCCGATTGTCACCATCATGGACCTGACGCAAACCTGGGTCTACGCGCCGCTGCCGGAGACGCAGGCTGACGCCGTGCAACTGCACGACAGTTTGCGCGTGGTGATGCCCAGCGGCGTCACCCTTTGGGGCTACGTGATTGCCAAATCCGCCGAGGGCGATTTTGCCACGCAGCGCGACGTGAGCAGCATGAAGCGCGACATCAAGACGATTCAGTTGAAGCTGCTGATCCCCAATCCCGGCGAGAAATATGTGCCCGGCATGACGGCGGAGGTCTACATTCCGAAGGCGAAGTTGGTGAAGCAGTGAGCGCTCCCCCTAACGGCTTGCCCGCAAACGACACCGGTGCGCCGCGGCCCGTGGCCATTGCGGTGGAGCACATCTGGAAACGCTACGGCGACTTTGAAGCCGTCAAGGATGTGAACTTCAGCGTGACCGCGGGCGAGATCTTCGGTTTGCTGGGACCGAACGGCGCCGGCAAGAGCACGCTCATCCGCATGATGACCACGCTGATCCCCGTCACCGCGGGCAAAGCCATGGTGGCCGGGTACGACGTGAGCAAAGATCCGGACGACGTGCGACAGGCGATCGGTGTGATCCCACAGGCGCTCACCAGCGACCAGGACCTGACGGTTGAAGAGAATCTGTCAATCTACGCGAAACTTTACGGAGTGCCGCGCGGAACTCGCGAGAAGAACATCGCCGACGTGTTGGAAGCCGTCGACTTGACCGAGTGGCGCGATGCGCAGACCAAGACGCTCTCCGGCGGCATGCGGCGCAGGCTGGAGATTGCGCGGGGGCTGGTGCACAATCCGCGCATCTTTTTTCTCGATGAGCCGACGACAGGACTCGATCCGGTCTCGCGCATCGCGGTATGGGAGATGCTGAATAAGCTCAAGAGCACGCGCAACCTCACCATGCTCCTTACGACGCACTACATGGATGAGGCCGACAAGCTCTGCGACCGCATCGCCATTGTGGATCATGGCAAGCTGGTGGCGCTGGGCACTCCCGTGGAGCTGAAGAACAGCGTGGCCGGCGCGAATGTGGTGGAAGTGCACTTTGACCGCGACGACGAAGCGTGGCCGGGGCGCCTGGAGGCTATGGAGGGCGTGACCAGCGTGCAACCCGAAGGCGCGGGATTCTACCGCGTGATCACCAAGTCGGGATCGAAGACCACCATGCAGATTGTGGAGCTGGCGGCGAGCCTGGGCGAAACGCTCACCTCGCTGAGCGTGCAAAACACCACGCTTGACGACGTATTTATCCACTACACGGGGCGGCAACTGCGCGACGAGCAGGTGAAGCCGGTATTTTCCATGCCCCCGCGGCCGGGAGCGCGCCCATGAACCGGATGTTGGCCATCATCGAGCGCGAAATGCGCAAGTTCTTCCGTTCGCCCACGCTCATGATCATGTCGCTCATGATGCCGATTCTGCAATTGGTCATCATCGGAAACGCGTTCGGGGGCAAGATCGTGGGCACGCACGTGGCCGTGGTGGACTACGACCACGGACCGCAGGCGGTGAAGGTGCGCGAGGCCTTCGACGCTGTGGCCGCTAACATCAAGACCTTCTCCACCATCGAATACCAGAGCGAAGTGCAGGCGCGCGAGGACGTGCGCACCGGCAAAATCGACGCCGCGGTTATTATCCCCGCGCAGTATTCGCGCCGCGTTTACGAGCAGGACGCGCCCAAGCTCGGATTCGTCGTCGACAACTCCGATCTGTTTACTTCATCGGCCCTCGAAGCCGAGATGCAGTCGCTCGTGGACGCCATGAACGCGCCGCGGGTTCAGGGCCGGTTGGTAAAAACCATTGCGCTCGAAGTCGTCGAGCTTTACCCATACGTGAATTATCTGAAGTACCTTCTGCCGATGACGGTGGCGCTGGCGATGTACATCTCGGTGATGATCGGCGGCGGCATGCTCTACATCGACGACAAGGCGCGCGGCGTGCATGAGGGCTACCTGGTGACGCCGATTACGAAACTGGAACTGGTCTTCGGGCTGAATATCGCCGGTGCCATTAAAGCGACGCTGAGCGGAATATCGATTGTGGTCATCGGGTCGCTCATCGCGGGGCTGGGAATTGTCTTTCATCCAGTAATCATGTTGCAGACTTTGTGTCTCATCATCGCCGGCTCCATCGCCTTCAATGGCATGATGTTTCTGCTCATGGTGCGCGTCGACGATCCGCTGGTGCCGCGTGCCATGTTTGGAATACTCAATGTCCTCCTGTTGTATCCCTCGGGCGCCATGTATCCTACGTCGTCCTTCCCAAAGTGGATGCAGGCCATTGGCGTGATCGATCCCTTCACCTATGTAATCCACGGTTTCAAGGAGGTTCTGCTTAAAGACGGCGGCTGGATCGCTATCAAAGGCGACCTCCTGTTCCTGGTGGTGTTCGGAATCGCCACGCTGCTGATTGCTACGCCACTGTTCAAGCGCACGCTGTAGAAGACAGGTTTCAGGTGTCAGGGATCAGGGAGTGGGGAACAGAAAAGCCGAGCGGCGGTGGCGCGCTAGTATGGTGGGTGCTCCTGTTTGAGAAGAATGCCATGCTCCTCGAAGTCGTCACGGTGCGCGATCACTCGTTTCTTTCCGGTCCTCTCTGTGCGGAGTCGCTGGTCCTCGATCTAGGCGCGAATCGGGGCGAGTTTTCCGCCGGCATGATCGCGCACTTCGGCTGTCGCGTGGCGGCGGCAGAGCCTCTGGAAGAGCTGATTGCGCAAATTCCCGAACATAGGCTGCTGACGGTGTTGCCGGTTGCGGTTGGCGGCAGCAACGGTTCGATCGCCATCAGCGTCTTTCCGGATCGCTGCGCCAGCGTCTGCGGCCCGGTTGCCGCGCAAGAGTTGTGCACGGTGCGCGAGATTCCGATGGTGACGCTGAAGGAATTCCGCAGCCGGGTGCATGCCTCACAGGTCGATTTGATGAAGCTCGACATCGAAGGCGCCGAGATTGCGCTCTTCAATGGCTCCACGGACGGCGAATTGCTGGAAATCGGCCAGATCACAGCGGAATTCCACGACTTTCTCTACCGCGCGCAGCGGGAACCCGCGCGAGAGATTCTTGCGCGCATGCAATCGCTCGGGTTCAGGATCGTTCGCTTCTCCTTCGACAACACGAATGTGCTGTTTGTGAATCCGCGTATCCAGCTTACCGGGGTGCAACTGGCCTGGCTGCGCCTCCAGGGTTTGTGGTCTGCCGTGGGGCGCGGTTCTCAGCGGACCTGGAAGCGCACAAAGCGCGGCCTCAAGCGCGTGCTGAAAGCGGCGCGCCTGATGCGACCGGACCGGTAGTGGGCCGCGGCGTCACTGGGCCGGCGGTAACCACTGCTTCAGCTTGTCGGCGGTTTTCTGGAATGCATCCGCGTCGGCCTCGACGTTATAGTGCGCGCCGTCCCGCACAAAGTCGTGTTCGGCCTTGTCGTAGGTAAACAGTTCGAACGGCTTGCCCGCGGCTACGGCGGCGTCGCGGAGGCCGCGCGCACCGTTCGCCGTGCAGCAATTGTCGCGGTAGTGGTCTTTTTCGCCGGCAAACATGAGCACCGGCACCTGCAGCCGCGCGGCAAAGCCGGGCACATTCTTGATGAACGAATTGGCCGGGAACCACACGATGATGCCCAGCACAAGATCCGGCCATTGCGAGGCGTAGTACATCCCTTCGCCGCCGCCGGCCGAGAAGCCCACGAGCACCACCTTGCCGGGGAGCGCGTGGGGCATTTGCTGGGCCTGCAAGATGGCCGCATGCACCGCCTGGCCCTGCGTGTGCTCCATGGCTTCGCCGTCAAACAGCACTACATCGTAGCCGAGGGCGGCGATGTCGCGTGACACTTTGACGTAATGCGACACGCCGGAGAGGCCGCTGGCCACCACCACCACGGGGCCCTTGCCTTGCGGCGGCGGAAACTCCTGCTGTGCGAAAACAACGGTGGACGCAGCCATAAAGGCTGCTGCGGCGAGCACGGGGAAAAGCCGGCGAGACAGCATCATCGAATCGACCTCCAGTTCAAGCAGAATATGCCAAGCCGAGGCGTGGTTGACAAGAAGTTTTTTTGTGAAATCTTCCAGGCCGGCGGGCCCTACGCAGTTTTCCGCCCGCCTTCTCCCGCGAGCACCTGCTCGTAGAAGCGCACGTACTGCGGAACCACAAGATTTGCGCAGAAGCGCTTTTGCGCGGTCTGGCGGGCGGCTTCGCGCATGGCCTTCAGTCGCGGCGGATCGTTCAGCAGGCTGAGAGCGCCCGCAGCCATACCCTCCACGTCGCCGACCGGGTAGAGCAAGCCGGTTACGCCATCGTCGATCAGCTCCGGAACGCCGCCGACGCGTGTGGCGATGGTGGGGACCTTGCAGGCCATGGCTTCGAGCGCGGCCAGGCCAAACGACTCCAGCTCGCTCGGCATCAGGAACAGGTCGGCCAGCGCCAGCAGCTCGCTGACGCGCTCCTGCTTGCCCAGGAAATGTACGCGGCTCTGAATGCCGAGGTCGTGCGCGAGCCATTCCGCGGAAGATCGGTCCGGCCCGTCGCCCACCAGCACCAGCTGCGCCGGGCGCTCCTGCGCCACGCGCGCAAAAACCTTCACCACATCGCCCACGCGCTTCACGGGACGGAAGTTCGAAAGGTGCATCAGGATCGGCTCACCGGGCGCCCCGAAGTGATGGCGGCGTTCACACGCATTTTCCTTTTGGACTTGGTCCGAGGCAGGCGTATACACATCGCAATTCACGAAATTCGTGATGGTCTCAATGGGGCGCGTAATGTCGAAGTCCTCGATGGTCCTTTCGCGCAGGTAGTTGGAGATGCTGGTGACGCCGTCGCTTTCCTGGATGGCGTAGCGCACGATCGGCAGATAGCTGCGATCGAGTCCGACCAGCGTGATGTCGGTCCCGTGCAGGGTGGTCACGAAGGGCAGATGGCGGCCGCGTGCGGCGAGCATCTGGCGCGCCAGCAATGCCGAAACCGAGTGCGGAATCGCATAGTGCACGTGCAGCAGATCGAGCGCGTAATACTCCGCCACTTCGGTCATGCGCGAAGCCAGCGCCAGATCGTACGGCGGAAACTCGAAGAGCGGGTAACTGGATACGGGAACCTCGTGATAGAAGATACCGTCGTCGCGCCCGTTCAGGCGGAATGGCTGCGAGTAGGAGATGAAGTGGACCTCGTGGCCGAGCGCGGCCAGCTCAATGCCCAGCTCCGTGGCAACAACGCCGGAGCCTCCGTAGGTGGGATAACACGTGATCCCGATGCGCATGATGCCTTCTTGAAAATCAGTCTTCTACTACATTAAGGACGCGCGCGGGGCAGCGCAGGATGCAAGGAAACAGCAAGTCAGCGAGTTAGCGAGTCAGCAAGTCAGCCGCCGACGGCGCCGTGGGGGCAAGATCTGCAAATGAAATAAGCTCGATGCCGGGAATTTCAGGGATTGCGGCCAGGGCCAGGCGCTCGATGTCGCGCGAAGCCCGCAGACGCGTGCGCACCCGCGCCAGATCCGCGTCGTTGTAGCCGGGATGCGTCACCAGCTCCCAAGTGCCGGCAGGAAGCTGCCCGAGCAGGGAACGCAGGGCTGCCGCATCGAGTGTGCCCGTGCCAGCCACGGCAATGGTGCCATCGGTTGTTGTAAATCCTGCCTGCGCAATGATTTGCCGCGAGCGCGGGGCAAGCGGGTGCAGCGCCGCAATCTGCACCACGCGCGCCAGCGGAGCGCCAATCGCGGCGCGGACGGCCCATTCCGGCTCAAAGGGATTGCGCACTGCGCGAATCCCGGCCGCGCGGGCGGCGCGTAGCAGGGGGCGGAGCACTGCGGAGAACACGTGCGCGTGCTTGTGCGTGTCGATGTGCGTCAGCCGCACTCCGCGCTGCCGCAAATGCGCGATTTGCGCCGCGGCCTCAGCTTCGATTTCTTCCGCGCGGATGCGGCCCGTAAAAAGCCGCAGCAGAAATGCCGTGAGCGAGTCCCGGAAACGCCCGGTCCGAGCATCAATGAGGCTGGGGATCTTTTCCGGCGGCAGCACTGGCTCGCCATCGACCAGAACCACGTGACATCCGACGCCCAGCGACGGCGTCGCGCGAGCCAGTTCGACCGCCTCATCTGTCGCTCCGGCACGCGCCATCAGGGAGGTGCTTGTGACCAGGCCCGCTCGGTGCAACTCGATGATGGCTCGGTTCACGCCCGGGGTCAGTCCAAAATCATCGGCATTGACGATGAGACGGCTCACCCGCTGAGTTTATCAACTTGCGCCGAGGCGCTTTCCGCATGATGCACACTGCTATCATGAATGAAGGCGCAATCCGCGTGCCGGAGTGGGCGGTTAGCTCAGTTGGTTAGAGCGCGTGCCTTACAAGCACGAAGTCGGGGGTTCGAGTCCCTCACTGCCCACCATGCATTGCATGCAGCAGCGGCTCGCTATTCGCTCGCGCCAGGTTTCTGCCCCCGGGCAGCGCTTCCCGGGCATCTCAATAGTGCGCCTTTTAATGCCCCTCAGTCGGCTCTGCGCATCGCTATGCGACCCCTAAGCCAATGCCATACTGAATTTGCCGAAGAAGGTGCTGTAGGTGCCGGTCACCATGGTTAGAGTTCCCGCCACGATGTTCAGCTCCAGATCGGACTTGCGCGTGATGGGCATGTTGAGAGTCGCGGCGCTGTGGTACACCTGCACGAGCTCGAGCATGTGCCTCCCAGCCGGGACCACCAAATCGACCGTTTCGTTCATTTGAATGGTTCGCACAGCATTGCCGTCAATGAGGATCGTGATGGTGATTTGACCGAAGAAAAAGCCAATTTCACCGAGTGCGAGCCTGACATAGGCCGATGTTGCCGGCGCCTGAGAGGCAACGGGGTAGGAGGTTGGCGCTGAAGGAGAAACACCGGCTCCATCATCGGGAGGAACCTGGTGTACGGCTGCGCCGCATTGCCCACAAAACGCCGCGCCCTCTTGAATAAGTTCGCCGCATTGGGGACAGCTCCTGACAGGGGCTCCGCACTGCCCGCAAAACTGCGCGCCCTCTTTAAGCGGCTGGCCGCATTTTGTACAGTTTGGCATGCACACTCCTCGAATCAAAAGGTTGTCCGATTGTAGAGAGGATCATAAGTGCGCGCACCGGAAACGTCAACCAACTTCGCACCGGTTTGGCTGCGCACACCCAACCTCTTCAGCGATGATAGAAGAAGCGTCGGAATGGGTGAGACGGTGAGCGATTTGCGCCCGGGGCTGGGGAAAACGGCAATCGTAGTCGGCGGAGGCGTCGCGGGCATGAGCGCGGCCTGTTCGCTGGCGGAGGCCGGGCTGCGCGTCCAGCTTGTCGAGCGGCGCGGCTATCTCGGCGGCCGGGCCAGCTCCTATCGCCATCCCGGCGTGGATGAGGTCATGGACAACTGCCAGCACGTGCTCTTCGGCTGCTGCACGAACCTCATTGGCTTCTACACGCGCATTGGGGTCGAGAAAAAGATTCATTGGACGCGCACCATGACCATGATCGAGCCCGGCGGGCAGCGCTCCGTGCTCGGGCCCAGTTGGCTGCCGGCTCCGCTGCATGGTCTGCCCAGTCTGCTCACGGCCAAAGCCTTCACGCGCGCCGACAAGAAAGCCTTGATGCGGGCCTTCTCCGCCATCCTCAGAATCGATCCAAAGGGCTGCTCGACGCAGTCGCTGGGCACATGGCTGCGGCAGAACGGCCAGACCGAGGGCGCGATCAATCGCTTCTGGCGGCTGGTAATTGCCAGCGCCCTCAATGCCGACATGGACGAGATTGCGCTGCCCTACGCGGCCAAAGTGATCCGCGAATTGTTCTTGAACTCGGCCGAGGCGGGCGCGATGGGCATGAGCTCCGTTCCGCTGAGCGAGCTCTACGCCGGAGCGGAGCAGTTCCTGCGCGAACGCGGCGGCGAAATCGTCTTCCACTGCGGCGTGGAGCGTGCGGAGTGGGATGAAGAGACCTCGCTGTGGACGCTGCCCACGCGCGCGGGCGTGCTGGCCGCGGATTACATGGTGCTGGCCCTTCCTTTCGAGGCCACAGCGAAGCTGCTGCCGCAGATGCCTCCGGCCGACGGCGTCGAAGCCCTCGCCGAACAAATCGAGCTTCACGAGCACGGGCCCATCTGCAGCGTGCATCTTTGGTTTGACCGCGGAATTACGGAACTCGAACACGCCGTTTTGCTCGACCGCACGATTCACTGGATGTACAACAAGAACCTCTTGCAACCGGGCCGCGAGGCGAAGGGCAGCTATCTGGAACTTGTCATCAGCGCGTCGCATGAGTTTGCCGCGCTCAGCCGTGAAGAGGCAATCGACCTGGCGCTGGGTGAGCTCAAAGAGTTCTTTCCTGCTGTGGCCGCAGCGAAGCTCGAAAAGGCCGCGTTGGTCAAGGAGGTCCGCGCCACTTTCACCGTGCCGCCGGGGATCGATGCGGCAAGGCCCGGTTCCGTGTCCCCGTGGCCGAATTGCGTTCTGGCCGGCGACTGGATCGCGACCGGCTGGCCCTCGACCATGGAAAGCGCCGCTCGCAGCGGCCATCTGGCGGCCGAAGCGGTGTGCACGGCGCTGGGCGACCGGCGAAAATTTCTCGTCGCAGACCTGAAGCCACGTGGATTGATGCGATTTCTGCGAAGCTGAACCTAGGGCCCGGCCTGGACTCCTAAAGCCTTCAATTCATCGAGTGATTCCGCGACCCGCCGTCTCAGTTCCGGTTCTTCGATCGTGTGTTCGAGGCGAACCTCAGGATCGTAATCATCTGCATCATGATATGCGAGCCCGATGATCGAAAATTCGTCGTCGGTCATGGCACAACGTCGATTCATCGCGTCGAACATTCTTCGTTGGTATTCACGCGCGGGAATAGCGCCGGCGAGAAAGTCGGTCATCAGGCGTGCAAAGTGTGAAGCGCTAATTTCAGACAGGTCCGTCATTGGCTACCCACAATCAAGAAGATCGCTCAATGGGCGAGCAGATATACCCCGACGCAAACGAGAACCGCAGCCGCCCATCTGCGCCGGTCGACATTCTCCTTGAGGAAGATTTTGCCGGCGACGGCATTGGTGACCAGCGTAAGCGAGGCCGAAGCGGGGGCGACGAGGCTGAGGTTCAGGTGATTCAACGCAAAGAGCAGCGAGAAAAAGGCCAGAGCCAGAAAGAAAACTCCGGCGAAAAACAAAGGGCTGGTGAGCACGGCGCGGATGGCGTCTTTCAGTCCCGAATGCGCGCGAATCGCGTCCAGGTCGCCGATCGATTTCATAGCCGCTGCGGTCAGCACCTCGCCGGTCGTCGAGGCCAGCACGACCGCGGCAATCATTGTTGCCGCAAACCACGGATTGATGGTTGCGGGCAGAGGCACGGCGGGGAGAGAAATCGTCATCGCGTTTCGACCTTTGGTTCTACCAGCTCATGGTCTGCGGATTCCTCCGGCTCGGGTGCAGGGTGCTGGGTGAGGGAAGGCCCTTGCGCAACGAATCCCACGCCGAGCGTGACCAGCACAATGCCCGCCCAGCGCTCTGGCGAGATGGCTTCATGCAGCCAGAAGCGCGCCAGCAGCGCAATGATCACGTAGCCGAAGGCCGTTGCCGGGAGAACGAAGGTGAGATCGGCCCAGGAAAGCGCCGTTAGATAACTGGCGAAGAAGCCGATGAGGAGCGCAATCCCGAGGGCGATCCAGGGCGTGAAGACTGCGGCGATGAGAGTGCCTGGGTGCTCCAGGGTGATCGGCGGCATGGAGGCCATACCGCGCGAAAGGCAACTGTCACCCAGCGGGGCGGAAACGGCGACCAAACCCAGAATCAGGTATTGGCGCGGCGTCAGTGAGTGGTGCACCATGAACGTTCAGTTTATCCGTTGCGGCATAAAGAAAGAGAGGGTAGGCGTCACGTTTTTGACGGCCTGATTTTGCGCGATGCCGGGGCGGCTCAGTTTTCGTCCGCCATGGCGGATGAAAACTGAGATACCGGGAAGACGGCGTCCGAATTGGCGCGGCCATCGGTGGATGGCTGCGACGGTTTACGCGCCCGCGCCGGCGGCTGCGGGAGGCTGCGCCTGCTGCTTGCGCGTTTCCTTTACCTGGCGGTTGCGTTGCGCGCGCAGCTTCAGGAAGGACTTGGCCTCCACGTAGAGCCGCGGCAGGTCGCGATTGACGATGGCCTTCCACACTACGCGGAACGCCGCCTTGGGGCGGAAGTAGTACTCGTCGTAGAAGCGGTGCACCATCTCCATCACGTAGTCGGTGGGCAGGCCGGGATACTCGATGTGCGCCATCTGGTGGCCGCCGCCGTCCTCCATCTTCTCATTGGTGATGAAGCCGTTCTTCGCGGCGTACTCGTAGAACTCTGTGCCGGGATACGCGTGTGCGACCGACACCTGGATGGTCTCGCAATCCAGCGTCTTGGCAAAGTTGATGGTGTTGCGGATGGACTGCTTGGTTTCGCCGGGCAGGCCGAGAATGAAATCGGCGTGAATCGTCAAGCCAAGAGAATGGCAGTCGCGTGCGAAGTCGCGCGCCCGCTCCACGGTCGCGCCCTTCTTGACGTTCTTGAGAATCTGCGGATCGCCCGACTCGAAGCCGACGATCAGCAGCCGGCAACCGGCCTCGCGCATGGCCTTCAGGGTTTCGTAATCCGTAGTCACGCGCGACGTGCAGCTCCAGGTGATGCCCAGCGGCTTCAGCTTCTCGCACAGCTCGATGGTTCGCGCTTTCTGGATATTGAACGTGTCGTCGTCAAAGAAGAATTCCTTGACTTCGGGGAAATTCTCTTTGGCCCACTTCATCTCTGCCGCTACGTCATCTGAAGAGCGCTTGCGCCAGGCGTGGCCCGAGAGCGTTTGCGGCCACAGGCAGAAGGTGCACTGCGCCGGGCAGCCGCGCGTGGAGTAGAGCGCGATGTAGGGATGCAGCAGGAAGGGCACGTTGTACCGTGTCACATCCATGTCGCGTTTGTAGATCTTGGTCGCCCACGGCATGGCGTCCAGGTCTTCAATCTGCGGACGGTCGGGGTTGTGCACCACCTTGCCGTCTTTCTTGTAGCTGATGCCGAGAATCTCGTTGAGCGGTTTGCCGTTGGCGTATTCGACGACGGAATAATCAAATTCGCGCCGGCAGATGAAGTCCAGCACCGAGCACTCATTCAGCGCGCGGTCGGGATCGGTGGTCACCGGCGGTCCCACAAACGCAATGCGGATCGACGGGTTGGCCGCCTTGATGGCCTCGGCCAGCCGCTGGTCGCCCTCCCATCCCACCGTGGAAGTGAAGAGCACAAGAAACTCGTAGTCCTTGCAGATGTTGATAGTCTCTTCGGCGGAGACGTGGTGGGGCGGCGCGTCGAGCACCCGCGAGCCCTCAAGCAAGCCGGCCGGATAGGTGAGCCAGACAGGGTACCAGTAGGACTCAATTTCGCGCGTCGCCGGCCAACGAGAGCTGGCGCCGCCGTCGAAGTTCTTAAAGGAGGGAGGGTTGAGGAAGATGGTTTTCAAGGGCATGGGCATCAGTTCTAATTCTACCATTCGCGATCATTTTTCAGACGGATTCGCGGCCGATAGGGTGACTATCCTCGCGGCGAAGGCGCGGGCTATTGCAAGGCATAACCCCTACAGAATCAATGCGTCTTTCGTCAGGTTTGCACTTGTGGCACCCGGGCAGCGAAACCCGGCAGCTTTTATGGTTTGGGATGCAGCTCGTCCAGCCAGTCCTGCATGTGGCCTAGGGCTCGCAGCAGGTTCAGGCGCGCCTTGCTCAGGTCGAATCCGGCGTCGAGCGCATCGATCGACTTCTGCCGCTCGTCGATGCGGGCCTGCTGTTCGGCGGTGGGCGAAAGCTGCGGCTGTGCGCCCGGGCCGTTGCCGGAACCGTTGCCCAGTTCCATTTGTGCTGCCACGCTCTTCAGTTGCTCGTCGGCAATCTGCTGCTTCAGGCTGGCAATCTCGGCCTCTGCATCCAGCTCGCGCAGGCTCGCGCTCAATTGCACAATCTGAAGATCGTTCTGCTGCTGCGCCTGTTCGGCCTCAACACGCGCGCGCAGCGCATCGGCCGCCGATGCGCGCAGCTTGGCGTGAAGGCCAGGGTCAAAGATCGGAACCTTGATGGAGAAGCCGGTGCTGAAGTTGTTCGCGGGGAAGGGTTTCAGCGGGTTAAAGTAACTCTCAATATCGTTCAGCAGCGTCGTATTGCGGTTGTAAAGAAGGCCGAAGCCGATTTCCGGCAGCAACCACAGGTGTTCTTTATCGCCTTGCGTCTGGCGTTGTCTTGAGAGCGCCAACTGCTGCGCCGACTCAACTCCGGGCGTCAGCATCGGCTTCCGGTCGTCTGTGATCGCCGGGACCTCGGGAATGCTCGCGCGGTCGGGAGTGATCGCGCCCACGGGCAATCCCGTGAGTGTGGCCAGTTGCTTGGCCAATGTCGCCGCGCGGGTTTCCAGATGCAGCCGGCCCAGCTTGAGTTGCGCCGCCGTCAGTTGCGTCTGCAAGAGCGCGCTGAGCGTATCGACGCCCGCCTCTGCGCGTTGCTGCTCGATCTCGACCAGCCGCGCCGCATCCTGCTCCTGTGTGCGCGCAGCTTCGAGTTCCCGATTTACCGTGTCCAGCTCGATGTAAGCCGTTGAAGCATCCAGAGCTGCCTGTTCTTGTGCATCCTTCAATGCCAATTGGGCGGCCTGCACCCCGGCGCGCGCCGCATGGATGTACTGAATCTGCGGCATGCTGAAGACCAGCGACTGGACGGTGCTGTCCCAGATGGAGGGCAGGTTGCCGGTGAAACCAACCTCGGGAAAGGCCGGAAGGCCCGAACCGAACGTCAGCGACGGAATGAACGCGTCGTGGGTTTGCGCCAGTTGTGCGGTTGCCTTTTGCACATCGGCCTGCGCCAGCTGCACCGTCACGCTGTTTTTCTGGGCCAGCTCCACTACGGTCGTCAGCGACACCTGCGCCGGCGTTGCAACTGCAGCGGCGGCAAGAACCGCGCCGGCTATTGCAGGCAGCCATGCGCGGCGCGATTTGTGTGCGGTTCTTACCTTCGATGCTGGCATCAATGTTTTAAATCCTGTGCCGGATTATATTCGCGCGCCATGGCGGCTGCCGCGGCAAACTCGCGCTGTGCGCCGGCTCCATCGCCGAGTGCCCTTTTCAGCCGACCCAGGCGAATGTGCGCGACGAATGCGGGAGCCTCTTCGCTTTTCGACGAGCCCGAAAGATAATCTTCAAGCATTCTTGCCGCCAGTGCCGGATCGCGGTTGGTTTCGATCAAAATGCCTGCGCCGTCGTAAAGCCCCACGCCGGAATGCTTGTCCCGCGCGGCCGCGCTCGCGCAACTTTGAATTGCGCTCTCCATGTCATTCCATCGCTCCTGGCTGCGGTAAAACCCTGCCAGAATCGTCCACTGTTCCGCGGGATGCTGGCTGACCGCAATGGCCTGTTTGAAGTCGCGCTCGGCGGTCACGTAGTCCTTGCGCGCGGAGGCAATCCGGCCGCGCAACTCCAAAGCACGCACGGGATCCACCTTGTCCAGCCGCGTGGCAATGGCCTCAGCCTTATCCAGTCCTCCGCCCACAACCCCGGGCGCCTCTTTGTAGAACTGCCCTAAATCAGAAAGCGCGTCGGCATTTTGCGGACCGAGTTGCACCGCGAGCTCAAATTCGCTGCGCACGCGCTTGCCCAGCGAATACGCGGTCAAAAACGAAACGTGGTCGGCTTTCAGGCCGAGCGCGCGGCCCAGCCACATGTGATCGTTGGAGTTGTCGGGGTCCAGGCGTACGGCTTGTTCGCAAGCCTTGACTGCCGGGTCCCACTGCTGCATGGAGAACCACACGCGGCAGAGCAGATTTTGCGCGTCGGCTGCCCCCGGTCCTTGAACTGGCAGGGGCATCAGCAGGCTCAGCGCCCGGTCTGCCTCGCCCGCTTCGAGAGCGTTGTCTGCTTGCCGCAGTGTCGCTGAGGGAATTTGCGAAAACCCGGCGACAGACGCGGCGACCGCGAGGCACGCGACAGGAAACGCGACGGCTCGGGCAAAGCGCCTCACCGGACTTCCTTGATCGGTGCGCCCTCCAGCAAGGGCTGCCCGTTGGTGGTGCCGGTGGCGACGATGTCGCCCTCCTGAAGGCCCGAGAGAATCGGCACCTGGGTCGTGTTCGGAACTCCAATGGTGACAGAGACACGCTGCAAGGCATTGTCCACGACCTTGTAGACAAAGTATTTTCCGTTCTGTTCGTGCAGCGCCTCGCGCGGCATGCTGAGCGCATCCGGTTCGCTTGAAATGGTTACGGTCACGGTCACGTTGGTGTCGGGCAGCAGATCGTCTTCCGGGCCGTCCAGATCCACCAGCACCTCGCCCACGTTGCGCGTGTTGTACGCCACCACGGTCACCGGAAGCCGCGCGATGTGCCCAAGCCATTCTCGGCCCGGCTTCGCATCCCAGCGGATCGACACCTGCTGTCCGGTTGCCAAGCGGCCCAGGTCGGGCTCGTCAAAATAGGCGCGCACGCGCTCTTTGTGCAGGTCCGCCATCTCCACCAGCAACTTGCCGGCTTCGGCGTACTCTGAGGGCGCGGCGTCCATGGTATAGATGGTGCCGGTTACCGGCGCGTAGATCGCCATCTGCGCTTCCACGTGCCGTGCTGCCGCCAGTGCTGCCTCGGCGTCGTTCAGCGCCGCCTGGGCACGGGCAATCTCCTCGGACGAGTAACGATGTTGCGCGCTCTGTTCCGCGGCATGGAGGCTGGCCTGCGCGGATTCCAGTCGCTCCCGAGCGGCGGCCACTTCGCTGGGCGCGGCGGCTCCTGTTGCGGCCAGCTTCGTCAGCGCGTCCAGGTCGTGTTGCGCCTGGTCGCGCGCCAGCCGATCCTGCTCCACCTCCGCGGCGGATGTCTGCTGCTCGGCTTGCGTGCCGTTGTGAAGGTTGGCATCCAGCGCGGCTTGCGCCGTCCGTACCGCGCTCTCGGCGCTCGCCACCTGGGCGCGCGCCGCCACGTCATCCAGCGTCAGAATCAGTTTGCCGCTGCGCACCAGGTCGCCCTCTTGCGCATACACGGCCTTCACCGTGGTGGCCAGCGGACTGTAGAACTGGTATGGCGCAACCGGCTCGACGCGCCCGTTGTCGCTCACGGTGTTCTGTAGCATCTGGTGCTCCACCCGCGCCACGCGCACCGGCAAGCGGTCGCGGAGAAAGTATCGCACCGCGAGAAACACGACAATCAGGACGACTGCCGCACCGATCCAAAGCCATTTGCGGCTTGTTTGCGTTCTTGCTTCAGCCATGCCTTTAACCAAAGTCAGTATATAAGACTCGAAACGTTGAGGTTACGATTCAGACAAAACGGCCGCTATTCCAGCTCTCTTGCCGAGGCAAGGCAGCCGCGCCGCGTGCGCTCTGAGTCCCGGTGCGAGGCCACCAAACTCGTTTTTGCGCTCAGCAAGATCGGCAGTACAATGGCTGCAACTTTCAGCGTCCAGATTCAGGTTGCCGCGGGAATCCCGTTTCCCGGCGGGTCAGCCAGCGAAAGAAGGTATTATGCCTGAGCCAGCGGTGCCACAGGAGCTTACCTACTCACAACAGCGCGCGATTGACGATGCGTACGAGGAGGGCCGCCGCAAGCTTTGGCTGGCCTACCTCTGGGCGCTTTTGCCTGTCGCCCTATTTTCGCTGGGGTTGGTTCTTCGGTCGTTCATCCTCTTCTTCGGCCTCCTGGGAATCCATCGTTTCTATCTGGGCCGCAACCTGACGGCGGTTCTGATGCTGGTCCTTTGGCAGGCAGGGTTTCTGTCGCTGTCCTTCGGCCCGATTTTTCTCGATTCGGATACGGCCCTCATGGCCAGAACCCTGGTGTCGGCGCCGTTCATGTTCGGCGCATTCATCTGGTTTCTCGTGGATCTGGCTCTGATGCCGAGAATGGTGCGGCGCTACAACGAAAGACTGGCCGAGAATCTCCGCAAGGACTACGCGAGCGAGGGGGCAGCTTAGGCGGAGCTCTCGCGGGCGCAACGAGGCGGCGCCATCACCGCTAACTCCGCTGATCCCGCTAAAATAGAGCCATGACCACCGCTCCCCGCTACACCGATGAGCATGCAAAAGCCGGCCTCGACTTCAACTTTCCTCCCATCGAGACCTGGCAAAACCAGTTTCCCGGATACGAGATTCAAATCGACGATCCCGAGCTCACCTCCGTTTGCCCCAAGACCGGTTTGCCCGACTTTGGCGTGCTGACCATTCGCTACATGCCCAAAGAGCGATGTCTCGAACTGAAATCGCTCAAGGAGTATCTATTCAGCTATCGCAATCTGGGAATCTTTCAGGAAAACATTGTCAACCAGGTTCTGGAAGATGTTGTGAAGGCCTGCGATCCGGTATGGGCCGTGGTGATAGGCGAATTTCGCCCGCGCGGAGGCATCGGCACTACGGTTGAGGCGCGTTGGCCGCGGCCGTGAACGTAAATTGTTGCGAGATTCGGTGGGCGCACCGGACCCGGCTGTGATATTCCTTGGACTTCGCGACGCTTTCCACTGGACCGTGGCCTCTTGCCAAAATTCTTAAGAAAGCAGCGTCCCCGCATCAACCCTGCACTGGGCACGGTGCTGCTGCTGCTCGCGCTGAACCTGCTCAATTACCTCGACCGCTACATTCTGCCCGGCGCACAGCCTCTTATCCAGAAGGATTTCCACGCGACCGACCAGCAGATGGGCGCGCTGACCACGGCGCTGTTCCTCTTCTACATGTTTGCGGCGCCGGCCAGCGGCTGGCTAGGCGACTGGTTTCGCCGCAAGCCGCTCATCATCACGGGCGCCATTCTCTGGAGCCTGGCCACGCTCGGCACCGCCTTTGTGCATACCTATTGGAGCCTCTACACCCGCCGCGCTCTGGTGGGCGTGGGCGAGGCCACTTTCGGTATCTATGGCCCGGCCGTGCTTGCCGACTTCTACCCGGAGCGCGACCGCAACCGCATCCTCTCCATCTTCTATCTCGCCATTCCCGTGGGCGCGGCGCTCGGCTACCTGGCGGGCGGGGAACTGGGCAGCCTGTGGGGCTGGCGCCGGCCGTTTCTCCTCTGCGCCATTCCCGGCCTGATCGTCGCCGGGCTCTACGGCGTGTGGGGCCGCGAGCCGGAGCGTGGCGCTAAGGACCGTTACCGGGCTGCGCCACCGCGGATCGACTCCTGGGCTGCGCTCGAGCGCGTCTTCAAGCAGCGGATGCGTCTCTCGAAGATGGGCACGTTTCTGACCGCGTTCGGTGTGGCAGCGATCACCTTCACGTTTGGCAGCATCCGTTTCCTGCGGCCGCGCCTGAGCATCTTCAAGAACCCCGCGTTCCTCACCTCGACCTTTGGCCTGGCGGCCATCACCTTTGCGCTGGGCGGAATCTCGGCCTGGATGCCCACCTTCCTGCACCGCGTCAACGGCCTTTCCGTGGCCAATGCCGGCCTTGTGGTCGGCGCCATCACCATCGTCGACGGCATCGGCGGCACCATCACTGGCGGCTGGATCGCGCACCGCTGGCAACGCACCGACCATCGCGCCCTTTACTTGATTTCGTTCTGGAGCGTCGTCTTCACCATCCCCTTCGGCTTTCTGGTGTTTTTCGGACCGCACGTCACCACCATTCCCGCACTCTTCTTCGCGGAGTTCTTCATTTTTGTCAATACCGGCCCGCTCAACGCCGCCATCGTGAATTCCGTCCACGGAGCCGTGCGCGCCACGGCCATCTCCATCAACCTCTTCTGCATTCACGCCTTCGGCGACACCTTTTCGCCGCAGATCATCGGCGCCATCAGCGACCACTCAAACTTGAGCATCGGTCTCGGCGCGACCCTGGTTTCGCTGTTCATCGCCTGCTGGATCCTCTGGTATGGCGCGCGTTTCGCCCCGCCATACGACAAGGCGCAACTGGCGTAGCACGGATGTTGGCGAGGGTTTCAACCCAGCGGTGGCACCAAAATGGAGTCACTTCCCAATGGGCGACGATCCAACCGGAACGCGAAACCTTCCTGGCGCGGAGATCGATGAAAGCGTTGGCTTGCCGTCGACCCGCAAGATTGCCCCAGCTCAGAAGGGTACGGAACACACGGCTCGGCCCAGAGAGATCGACGGCGAGTTGAAGCATCCGCACTTATTGCACGGTGAGTGTCACTTGCCCGGTAGCCGTGGTAGTCCCGGATGTGCCGGTTACCGTGATGATGTAAGTGCCCGCCGGCGTGGGCGGAGTGATTGCATTGCAGGTCGCGCTCGGACGCACAGCATTGCCATTGCAGGCCAAAACGCCGCTGCCGAGGCATACGAGCAAAAGCATCAAGCCGAGCCAAGCCCGCCAGCGGCGCCTCGAAGGCACGAAGAACAGCACCAGCGCCGCCAGAGCCGCGCCGCTCGGCACGTACCACGGCGCGTTTTGCGGGCGCTCGTTGAAGGCGACGCATCCGCCCCCGGCGCTGGTGGCGATCGTCAGAGTTGCCGTTCCTGTAGCGCTGCCGGTAATGCTCACCGGCGCTGTTGAACCGAAGCTAAACGTGGGCGGGTTCACTGCGCCCGCAGGGCCGGAGGTGACGGTGGCCGTCAGCACCACGCTGCCGGTAAAACCTCCTGTGGGCGTGAGGGTGATGGTGGAGGTGTTTCCAGTAATTGCGCCGGGAACGACCGTGACCGACGTGCCGCTGATGGTGAGGTTGGGAGCCGCTGTCACGGTGACATCGACGACGGCTGTCTCGACGATGCTGCCCAAAGTGGCCGTGATTTCAACCACGTAATCGCCGACGGTTGTCGCCAACGTGCTGTTTACCGTGAGCGTCGGACTTGTTGCGTCGGGGTTCATGATCCACGACGACGGGATGCTGCACGTTACCGGACTCGTTGGATTGGAAGGCGTCGCGATGACTGCGCAGGCCAGAGTCACGGTTCCTCCGTTTAAATTCGCATTCTCGGAAGAAATCGCAATCCCAGAGACGTTCCCCGTCGTTGCGCCTGCTGCCATGTTGATCGGCGACGTATCGATCCAGAAGATCTGATCGCTTCCCAGCGGCGTCACGGTGATCAAAGCGCTACCGGCTTGGGCATAGTAGTTGCTGTCGCCGGTGTAGTCGGCAAACGCTTGGTTGTAACCCTCCTGGAGCGTTCCCGCTGGAATAGAGATTGTCGCCTGTCCGCCCGTCAAGGTCGCCGGGGCGGAGACGTAGCTTCCGGCTGTGAGAATGACCGTGCCGCCCGGTGTAGGAAGGCCGCTTACGGAGCTGACGGTAACCAATGCCGGCAGAGCTTGCGACTGAGCCTGCGCTGCCGTCAGTGAGGCCGCGGAGGGCGCCAGCTTAACGCATGCTCCGACCACGTACACGTTTCCTATTGCCGAGGCATAGTTGTAAGTGGAGGAGCTTGCGGAGTCCGGCAAATAGTTTGCCGTAAGCGAAGTTGGCAGCGGCACAGCAGAACATGGGAGTCCCCTCAGCATTCCGGCGGGAATATCGAAGGTCGCGCTTCCTCCGCTGAGAGTGGCTGTTATGGGATTGGCGCCGCCGAACAATGTCACGGTGCCGGTCGGCATCGGACCGCCGCTTGCACCGCTAACGGAGACCGTCACCGTGAATGGCAACGCCGAAGGGATGGTCGAGGGAGTGGGCGTCACGGTGACTGTGGGCGTGGTTGCAGCAGACGAGACGCTAGTGTCGAGCTTGGTTACAAACGCACTTGCGAAGGGAGATCCGGAGAGTGTGACTACGAATTCTGAGTGGCTATTGAACGTGGTCTGAAATGCTCCGCTGGTCACCGGAAAATTCGTTGACTCGGCGCTGCCCGCAACGTACACACCGCTTCCGTCCAGCGCAATGCCATACGCCGCATCGCCGACGCCGTGTTGGTAGTCGCCGTTGCAATTACCGCCCAGGTAGGTGGAGTACACCAACGCGCTGGCGACAGGGTTCAGCTCTGCGATATACCCATTCACGCAGCCGCTCTGGCCATCGCCGTTGGCCGGCTGCATCGCTCCCGTTGTCACCGGAAAATTGCTCGATGCGGTCTGGCCCACGACATACGCGTCGCCAGCACTGTCTACCGCCAGACCCGTCGCTGTATCTCCAATCGGAGCGATTAAGTCGGTAAACATCGGGTTGTCCGACCCTCCGCTGCCACCGAGATAGGTGGAGTACAGCAGCGTGGTCGCCGAAGGATTCAGCTTAGCCACAAACCCGTCCCATGGTCCAGGCAGCGTGGTCTCGAGGGCTCCTGCGGTCACCGGAAAGTCCGCCGACGAGGCTTCTCCGGCAACGTATATGTTTCCGGTGGCATCCACAGCAATCGCATGGCCCGTGTCTCCGTTGCTGCCGCCCAGGTAGGTCGAGCTCAGCACCGCCGTGCCGCCCGGATTCAGCTTGGTCACAAACGCGTTCCCGCCCCCTTTGTTATTTTTCGTGGGCTGATAGGCTCCCTGCGTCACCGGAAAGTTTGTCGAGTCCGTGGAGCCCGTCACATACGCGTTGCCTGCGGCATCAACGGCAATTGCCAGGCTCGTGTCTCCATATCCGATGCCGCCGTTTCCGCCCAGATATGTCGAGTACGCCAGCGCCGTGCCCGTCGCGTTCAGCTTGGCAACGAACCCATCCGGAGTCCCGGCCTGGCTTTCGGTGTATACGGTCTGCAGCGCCCCCTGGGTCACAGGAAAATTAGTCGAGAAGGTCGTACCGGCTATGTACGCGTTCCCGCTCGCATCCACAGCGATCCCGTTGCCCGCATCGCCCGCTTCGTAGCCCGGCGACCCGCTCGCCCCCAGGTAGGTTGAATAAATCAACCCGCCCCCTGTGGAATTCAGCTTGGTCACAAACGCATTGCTGCCGCCATTCGCCGCTGCCGGTTGCGTCATTTGCAGGGCCCCCTGCGTCACCGGAAAATCTACCGACCATGTGTATCCGGTCACATAAGCATTGCCCTCGGTGTCCACGGCAATCGCGTTGCCGCCGTCACCCAGCTCGGAGCTCCCCGATGATGGGTTGCCGCTTCCGCCCAGGTAGGTGGCGTAAATCAGCGCCGTGCCGCTTGCGTTCAGCTTGGCCACGAACGCATTGCCGTCGAGGGTGGGCTGAACCGCCTTGTCCGCGCTCTGCAGCGCCCCAGCCGTTACTGGAAATCCGGTTTCCGCGACCCCGGTCACATAAGCGTCGCCGCTCGCATCGACAGCGATCGCGTTGGCAACCCCGCCTCCACTCCCTCCCAAAAACGTCGAGTACTCCAGCGCTGGATCGATCGTCAGCGGTCTGCTGCGATCGTAACGCCCCAACCGGAACCCCACCGTGCCGTCCGTGGCGAGCACAAAGCCGCCTGTAACCGGCACTCTCCGCCCCCCGGCCATCTGGTAAATCTCCGGCCTGCGGAACCGCGCCTCGCCCCGTTTCGCTCGCACTACGAGGTCGCCATTGGCCGCTAGCCGCACTTGCGTAGCGCCGCCAGGCCGCAGACGGATGGTCTTTGCATCGGCTCCGGGGGCCACGACGAAGTCGTATTCCAGTTCGCGATGGTTGCCGTAGTAGACAAGATCGATGCCGGGATAAATGCTCTGGTAGCGCACTTTAGCGTAGGTGGGAATGCCCGTGCGCCACTTAGACGGATCGCTGCCGATGAAGTAGTTCACCGCACCCGGCAGTTGCTCTTCGCCTACAGGTGTTGCCGCGCTGTTCGCGCTTTCCAGTTGCATCCGGACCGCGGAGCAAGCTGCCGAGTTCCGCGAACGTCCCTCCGCTGGCCCGGCATTGCGCCCAACTTCCCCTTGCGAGGCGTGGCACAGGGCCAGCACTACCCCATCCCGGGCAAGATAAAGCGAGTAGCCGCTGCCATGCGCGAGGAACTTCGCACTTGCAATCGCCTGCCCCCGATTCGCCTCGAAACCGAGGGGAAGCTCCGCATAGTGCCGAACGACTTGTCCTGATTGTGTGAGTAAAGATGCAGCAGGAGGCTCCGCTGTGCCTGCCATGATTCCGGTAAAGGAAGTTGCCGCAATGAGTCCTGCCACCAGCAGGGCTCGCATCCATGATGAACGGATGCGCATAAGCCCTCCTCAGTCTGACGCGGTGTAACTGAGAATTCCTTGTCTTGGCCTGCTGACATCATACGCTTTGCTTGGTGCAAAGTTTACCGCGGCGCGATGGCTGACCGTGCTTTGCGAACGCCGCCGCTGAGTGGAGCGGCGTGCAACCCTGGCCGGGATCCCCCTCTTGATGCCTACATGCCAGTTGGCATTCGTTGTCGCGGTCAAAGGATGGATCAATTGCTATGACCTGTGAATTGCCGCCGATTCTCTTTGCGGTGTGAGATCGGAAGTTAATAGGCCCCTTTCCACAACTGGCAACCGCCGCAGGATCCAGGAACGGGGCTTGTGCCTGGATTGTCGCCGGTCCCGACGCTGATTACTTGCCTCCCACCACTGTCGAACTGCGTTTCGACTCCTGGAAAACTACCCTGAGAGAGAAGAAAAAGAGAGAGAATTCAATCCCACCGTACCGGGGTAGAGTAGTGTCCCAACTCTCTTGGAAGCAATAAGCGCAAAACTGTGGGGCCGAGATCTATCACGAGAATCAACAACTTACAAGACAGAATGTCACAGTCGCACGGTTCCTGTGACTCTGTGAAGTTGCGACGCGGTTTGGTACCGTTCAAAGACCAAGCATTTCTATTTGCGCGGCAGCGTCTCCTGATCCCTGGTGTTCATGAACGCGCGATGCGTGCCTTGCGCGCGCAGGTTGGGATCGTTCACCGGCGGCCTTTCCTGCTCCGCGTTGAAGCCGCGCGCCAGCAGCGGGTTCGGCTTGAACTTTGGGGGACCGCCGTAGAACTGCCTGGCGTGGCTCAGGATCATGCCCGCTCGGCCGTGCATGGGCTGCACGATGCCGCGAATCTGCACGTCCATGTCGCGGTACTTCTTCAGTTCGCCGACCACGTCGCGATCTTCGCTGTAGCTGACGACGGTGAAGCGGCATTGTTCGTCGGTGGTCGTCGGGGAGCACACGTCGAGGAAGCGCGTGCCGTCGGGAAGTTGCACCACGTCATAAATATGCGCAGAAACACAGATGTCTTTGTTGAGCATTTGCGCGGCCTGGTCGGCAGGAAAACAGGGCTTTGTTTTTCCGGCAAACGCCAGCGCCGGCACGCAGACGGCAATCACCGCCAGCAAGCGGGGCAGGTTGAACCGCATCGCAGAACTCCGCTGAGAATTGCAATCAGCGTAGCGCGATTTTGAAGCAAAGGGAAGCGCTGATCGCTGAAGCCTGCCTCTAACGCGTCCCCACCAGTTCGCCGCTTTTCGCGGCTTGGCCGTAGTGGCTCTCGACGTAGTTGTCCAGGATCTGCTTGAACTCGGCGACGATGGTGTCGCCGCGCAGCGTGGTCGAGAGCTTGCCGTCCACGTAGACAGGTGCAACGGGATCCTCGAAGGTGCCGGGCAAGCTGATGCCGAGGTTGGCGTGTTTCGATTCGCCGGGGCCGTTGACCACGCAGCCCATTACGGCAAGCTTCAGTTCCTCGACGCCGGGATACTTCTTGCGCCACTCGGGCATGGAGGTGCGCAGGTAGCTCTGAATCTGCTCGGCCAGCTCCTGGAAATAGGTGCTGGTCGTACGGCCGCAGCCGGGGCAGCTCGTCACCTGGGGCATGAAGCTGCGAATAGAGAGCGATTGCAGGATCTGTTGCGCGGCCAGGACTTCTTCCGTGCGGTCGCCGTTGGGCTTGGGCGTCAGGCTGACGCGGATGGTGTCGCCGATACCGCTGAGCAGCAGCGGCGCGAGGCCTGCGGTGGAGGCGATGAGCCCCTTCGCGCCCATGCCGGCTTCGGTCAGGCCGAGGTGGAGCGGGTAATCGCAGCGCGCGGCCAGTTTGGTGTAGACATCGAGCAGGTCGCGTACGCCGCTGACCTTGGCCGAGAGAATGATCATGTCGTGGCCGAGGCCGTAGTGCTCCGCAGCGACGGCCGACTCGAGGGCGCTGGCGATCATGGCTTCGATCATAACTTCGCGCGCGGGCAAAGGCTCGGCTTTTTTGCTGTTCTCGTCCATCATGCGGGTGAGCAGCGACTGATCGAGCGAACCCCAGTTGACGCCGATGCGCACGGGCTTGTGATTTTCGACCGCGCACTCCACCATGATGCGGAAGTTGTCGTCGTCCCTGCGTCCGATGGAGACATTGCCGGGGTTGATGCGGTACTTGGCGAGGGCGCGGGCCGTGGCGGGATATTTCTTGAGCAGGATGTGGCCGTTGTAGTGAAAATCGCCGACGATGGGCACACGCAGGCCGCGCTTTTCGAGACCCTCCACAATGCGCGGCACGGCGGCGGCCGCGTCCTCGTTGTTGACCGTGACGCGCACGATCTCAGAGCCGGCAAGCGCCAGGGCTGCAACCTGCTCAATGGTGGATTTGACATCGGCCGTGTCGGTGTTGGTCATCGACTGCACGACCACCGGGACTTCCCAGCCGGCACGCACGTGGCCAATTTTTACGGTGGGGGTTTTTCTGCGTTGAATCTCCGCCATGGTTCTAGTGTACCCGGAACCGAGGCGAGCGGGCCTTTGTGGTCTCCCACCCTTCGCGCAAAAGGACGCGCGAAGGATGGGGCACGGGCAGTGTTGTGGACGCTTGAATCACGGTCGCTTTGAAGCGCGCAAGAGTTTGAAAACAAAGAACATTTGCCGGTAGATTTGCCAGACCGGCGGCCGCATGAATCAGACGTGGGCCACTTCTTCAAAGGCTGGGTTCATGCGGATCTGCTCGCAGAGGCGGCCGATTTCCGTGGGCCTGCCGAAGTGCCATCCCTGGGCATAACGAACCCCGCGTTTAACTAGATACTGCGCCTGGGGTTCCGTTTCGACGCCCTCGGCAACCATCTCCAGACGCAGCGAGTGAGCCATTTCGATGATGTGCAGCACCACCTGGCTCGTGACGCCGTCGGTATTGATGGTTTCTACGAAGGCACGGTCGATTTTGAGCGTGTCGAGCGAGAGAGACTGCAGGCACGAAAGGCTCGAGTAGCCGGTGCCGAAGTCGTCGATGGCCACACTGAACCCCTTGGCACGCAGTGCATCGATGAGTTCCGCGGTATCGGGGCCTTGCAGGAAGGCGCGCTCCGTGGCTTCGATCTCGACGTTTTCCGGGCGCGCTCCGGAGATGCGAAGAAACTCATCCATGGCATCGATCATGCGGTTGTCGCAGAGGTCTACCGCGGAGAAATTTACGGCCACGCGGAACTTGGGATCCATCTTGAGGAACTGCGGCAGATCGCGCGCGACCATGCCGAGGACTTCCTTGGTGATGAGTTGGATCATGCCGCATTGTTCCGCCTGGGGGATGAAGTAATCGGGCCGCATGTCGGCGTGGCTGCTTCTCCAGCGGACCAGGGCTTCGGCGCCGATGACGCGCCGTGTCTCCAACTCCACAACCGGCTGATAGAGGACGTACAGATTCCCGTCCTTGAGGGCGCGGCGGAGCATGGTGGCGAAGGAAGAGTGAATGCGCGTAAGAAGACTGACCGACAGGGAAAGGATGGCGCCAAAGAGGGCGCCGATGGGGAGAAGGAATACGGCGAAGTGCGCAATGCGCTGAAAAATGTATCTCTGTGGCGTTGCGGCCACAACAGCGAGATCCCATCGTGCCGAGCGAACGCGGGTGACCAGGTAACCATTGTTGAGGAAGGTCGACTGAGCTCCTTGATCAACGGGCTCGAACCAGTCGGAAGGGAAGTCCTGGCCTTGGGCGGCAATTCGATCGCGATGACCGGCAGATGGAACGAATACGGCGAGCTCGACGTCCGGGCCTTCGGTGGAAACATCGACGGCCAGCTTTGGATCAACGATCATCGCGAATTCGCCGACCGCGAAGACATTCAGCGGATAGGAAGGCTGACCCGCAAGATTCCTGTTGAAATACTCCGAGACATCGTGGTCGGCGACCAAATCCGGTTTACCCAGGGAAATGGGATTGGCCATTCCCTGCGAGGTGCAGAGCAGGGTGTCGTGGGTGACGCGGCCAACCGCCTTCAGATAACTGGATCCAAGATCGACCTGCCGCATGAGCTTAATGTCCTGCGGCGAGCAGGGAGGCAGGTTGGCTTGCTCCAGTCTCTGCGCGCCTTCCCTGAACTGGCTTGAGGTCTCGTCAATGCGACGCAAAACGTCCTGCGCGTTGTTGAGACTGAGCGTTTTTTCCGTCGCGTAACTCTCCCACCAAGCGAGGTAAGCAGAGGCCAAAACGGGCACAAGAAAGGCTAGAAGTGCGATGAGCAGTGTCATGCCGGCGCGTGGTTTATTCGGCATTCCTTAGCCTCTTCCCGATTGCGGACGGAAGTTACCTTGGTTTCGGATCATAACCGAATCCAAAGGGTCATACCATCACCCGTAGGATGCAGAAGGAGGGTTCAGAATCAACTTTAGGTCTTGTTTATCTCTATGAATGCGCGCCGATTAGGGGTTGTTCCTGCGCCCGGTGCGTCGGGAGCAACGTAGTATCCCCGCTGGATTTTGGCCGGGTGTTCCATCCAGTCGCGCAGCCATGGGATGTATTCAAGCAGGCTGCAGGCGGGATGCGCGAAGCACAAGTGCTGATGCACCTGCGCCATGTCGCCCACGTGCGGGGTCACCGGCAGGTTGACGGCGTGGGCCATATCGGCGACCTCGAGAAACTCCGTAATGCCTGCCAGGCGGACTACGTCCGGCTGCACGTAATGCACCGCGCCCGCGTGCATGAACTCGCGGAAATGCGCCGCGGTGTAGATCTGCTCGCCGAGCGCAATGGGCGTGCGAATGGCCTCGGCCAGGCGACGGTGACCTTGGACATCGTCAAAATAGATCGGCTCTTCGATCCATGCCACGTCAAAATCCGCCAACCGTCCTGCGGTCTGGATGGCTTGCGGCAGCGTCCAACGGCCATTGGCGTCGGTCATGATGCGAATCTCCGGGCCCAGCGCCTTGCGCACCGCTTCCACGCGACGCAAATCTTCGTCTGGGTTCGCACTGCCCACTTTGAGCTTGACGGCGCGATAGCCTTCTTCTTCCACCAGCCGTTTGCAATCGGAGACGACCGTCTCCAGCGGCCAGTTCAGCCAGCCGCCGTCGGTGTTATAGGCTTGCACCTTTTTCGCCGCTGAGCCGCCCAGAAGTTTCCACAGCGGCACGCCAGCGTCTTTGGCCTTCAGGTCCCAGAGAGCGATGTCAATGGCGCCGAGGGCCAGATGCGTAATGCCGGCGCGACCTACCCAGTAGATCGGAGGATACTTGTGCAGCTTCTGCCAGAGAGCGACGACTTCGCGCGGGGCAATACCGATTTCCTGGCCTATGAGCAACGGGCCATAACTGTGCACGATGCAGTCGGTGATGAGCCGGTCCGTGGCGAGGTGCGCGTGCGTACCGGAGAAGCCGTAGCCGGTGAGGCCCACGTCGGTGTGAATGGCCACACCGGGCGCGCCCCAGTGCGTAAGCGCGTGCGTGCTGTCGGCGATTCCGCCGCGGGTGACAGGCGCATGCAGGATGAAAGGTTCGAGCCGGGTGATCTTCATGGGTAGATCCGGAGCTGAGGGTTACCGCAGTTCATCATAGCGTTCGCGGAGTGTTGTACGCGACAGAGTGACGGCTCAGGCCCCGAGGGTAGCGATAAGTTGTGAAGGACATTGGGCCGGGGTATTCGGTATATTGTTGGCATTCCCCGAATCCGGGAGCAGAGCAGGTCCCCAACTCCGGATTCACGTGGTTCCCCAAAATCTGAAATGCAAATGAAATGAAAGAGGAGGTTACTTTGGGCGAGCACCCGACACCGGAACACATCATGCAAATTGGCTTTGGATTCTGGGCCTCGAAGACGTTGTTGAGCGCGGTGGAAATGGGTGTGTTTACCGAGCTGGCAAAGCGTCCTGAGGGCCTGGATGAGCTGACAGGGCGGTTGGGATTGCATCCGCGGTCGGCGCGCGATTTTCTGGACGCGCTGGTGGCGCTGGGATTTCTGGAGCGGCATGACGGAAAGTACTCCAACACGCGGGACACGGATATTTTTCTGGATAAGCGCAAGCTGTCGTATATTGGCGGGATTCTGGAGATGTGCAACCACAGGTCGTATGGGCATTGGAACCATCTGACGGAGGGACTGCGCACGGGGTTGCCGCAGAGTGAATTGAGAGGTGGAGGTGCGCCTGCGTTTGAAACCCTCTACGCCGATCCGGCGCGGCTCAAGGAGTTTCTGAAGGCGATGACGGGCGTGAGCCGTGGCGCGAACCTGACCATCGCGGCGAAGTTTCCCTGGGCGCAGTACAAGACGGTGGCCGATACCGGGCCGGCGCAGGGCGATTTGCTGACGCAAGTGCTCTTGAAGAACCAGCACCTAACCGGCGTGGGGTTCGATTTGCCGGAGGTGGGTCCGATCTTCGAGGAGTATGTTGAAGCTCACGGACTGGCATCGCGGCTGCGGTTCCAGGCGGGCAGCTTCTTTACCGATGCGCTGCCGAAGGCGGATGTGATCATGATGGGACACATTCTGCACGACTGGGATCTTGAGCAAAAGCGGATGCTGATCGGAAAGGCATACGAGGCTCTTCCCGAGGGCGGCGCGCTGCTGGTGTACGACGCAATCATTGACGACGACCGCTCGAAGAACGCTTTTGGCCTGATGATGAGCCTGCACATGATGATTGAAACCTATGGCGGGTTCGACTACAGCGGTGCGGATTGCCAGGGATGGATGCGCGCGGCAGGATTCAAGGAGACGCGCGTGGAGCACCTGATAGGTCCGGACTCGATGGTGGTGGGGATCAAGTAACTGCGAATCGGCGCATCTGCACATGGTTCAAGCGAAACTCCAACGACGCGCCCGGTCATTGCCGCTGCGGGACGAAGGTCGGATTGGCGTAATATCCGTCGCGGGTGCGAGCGATCAGATCGCTCTGATCGAGTTTGATCTCGATATGGTGGTACTCGTTTGGCTTTTCAGAAAGCGGACGATCGAAGGTGATTTCGTACCATGAGCTGGTATCGGCGAGGCACTTGCGAATCATGCCGGTTAGGTCGTTGCTGGACTCGATGACGAGGCCGCCGCTCTGTACGGCGAGCACTTGCACGCCAAGTCTTCCGGGCTGGACATCGCCTGGGTTGGTGACGCCCTTGAGGAAGCTCTGGTAGAAGTCCGTGCGCTCGAGCGATTCGACCACGCCCACGGGATTGATGTTGTAAAGGGTCACATCGTTATCGCGAAGACGCGTGGAGAAGGACACGATGGTCGAGAAGAGCTCCTGTTCCTGCTTTGTGGTGAAGTAGAACCCTGGCCCCGAGATCAGAGGCCAGCCCGGCGAGATCCAGAGGACAATTTTGCGGCCGGGGAGGGTAGCGGTGAAATCGATGAGCTGGTTGAAGGCCGTGAGACTGATCTGAAATCGCTCCTCGCCGCTCCACTCCGAGGCGCGGGTGATTTCCCGCAGAGAGATGCGATGGCGATCGAGGTCCTCGCTTAAGGCGACGCCATTGGTCGAAAACTGGCTTTCAATTTGCGTGCCCTGGTCGGTAAGGACGGCAATCGTAGTGGGAAGCGCGAGTGTGCCGCCGTTGCCTTTGAGGAAGGCATCAATTTCCTGGCGCATCTGGGCTACCAGGTCGTAGCGCGTGTTGACGGCATCAAGAAGCAGGATGACGCGCAACGGCTCCTGTGCCGGGGTTACGACGCGAAAAGACCGAATGGGCTGAGGAGTCTTGTTGTCGAGGACCGTAAAGTCCAGCTGGCGGAGATTGGGAACAGGCTGACCGGATCTGGTGTCGACGACGACATCGAGCCGAAGAGATTGGGAGGCAGGAGGAACGACGGGCTTCGGCGGCTGGGCGGTTGCCGTGAGCGGAAAGGGTAGCAGCCATACGGAGAAGAGGAGGAGGAATTTATGGATGTTCACTGATGGCCTCCGACGGCTACGGCACGCAAAGGAGGGCGAAGAACTCTTCACGGCAGGGTCATCATACAGCACGGCGTGAGCGGAAGGCACAGGTTCGCGTCATGAGGGTCCTCGAGCTGGCCCCGGTAAAATGAATCCAATATGGAATTAGGAAATCAGGGCTCGATCGTGCCCGAAACGATCCTTGACGGTAGCCGATTCGTTCGCGCATGCCTGCGCAAGCCGGTGGATCGGACACCGGTGTGGTTTTTGCGGCAGGCCGGCCGCTACATGCAGGAATACCGCGACATTCGCAAGCACCACACGCTGGTGGAGATCTGCAAAAAGCCTGAGCTGGCGGCAGAGGTGACCATCACTGCCGCGGAGAAGTTGGGCGTGGACGCGGCGATTATCTTTGCCGATCTGCTGCTGCCGCTGGAACCGATGGGGCTGGACTTCGAATTTCAGGCAGGCGAGGGTCCGGTGGTGCATCGCCCTTTGCGCACGGTTGAAGACGTGCGCGCCTTGCGCACCGATCGCGCAAGCGAACTTGGCTATGTGGCAGAGGCCATTGAGAAGGTTGCCACGCATTTCCGGGGCCGGCTGGGCATCATTGGTTTTTGTGGAGCGCCCTACACGCTGGCCAGCTACATGATTGAGGGCGGCGGCTCGCGGAACTACATTGAGACCAAGAAGATGATGTACGGCAACTCCCTTGCGTGGGGCGGGCTTTTGGACAAGCTCGTTGCTGTACTCACAGAGTACTGCCGCATGCAGGTGCAGGCGGGCGCCGAGGTCATTCAGATCTTCGATAGTTGGGTGGGCTCACTTTCGCTCAGCGACTATCGCGCATATGCCTTCGAGGCCTCGAAACGGCTGGTGCGCGCGGTGCAGGCGATGGGCGTGCCGGTGATTTACTTTGGCGTGGAAACCGCCGGCTTGCTCGAGCAGATGGCGCAGACCGGAGCCGATGTGATTGGCCTGGACTGGCGGCAGCCGCTCGACGAGGGCTGGCGAGCCGTGGGCAACGGGCATGCGGTGCAGGGAAACCTGGACCCGATTACGCTCTTTGCGCCGTTGGAGGTTCTGGAGCGACGCGTGAAGGAGATTCTGCGCGCGGCCAACGGACGCGCGGGACACATCTTCAATCTGGGTCACGGGATTGTGCCGCAGACGCCTGTCGAGAACGTGCAGGCCGTGGTGCGGATGGTGCGCGAGTTCCGGCAAGAACAGGGACTAAGGCACTGAGGGACTAAGGGACTTAGGAACCGGCGACAGTTCGCACAGCGAGATATTAAGAATGGCAAAACAGGCAGTAATTTTACTGGCACACGGGACTCCGGAAACGGTGGACCAGATTCCCGAATATCTGCGCAACGTGGTGAGCGGGCGGCCGTTGCCGCAGAGGGTTGTGGAAGAGATCCAGCATCGCTATGCGCAGATTGGTCATAGCCCGCTGACCGAGATCACGTTTGCCCAGGCGCGGCTGGTTGAGGCTGAGCTGGCCGCTACGGGCCAGGCGGCGCCCGTGTATGTGGGCATGAGAAACTGGCGGCCCTATATTCCGGAGGTCGTGCGGCAGATGCGCGCGGACGGCATCGAAGAGGCTGCCGTGATCTGCATGGCGCCGCAAAACTCACGCACCAGCGTGGGCCTGTACCGGCGGGCGGTGGAGGCTGAAGCAGGAGACTTGCGGATCGACTTTACGTCCGGATGGGCACAGCACCCACTGCTGGCCGAAGCGTTCGCGGAAAGACTGCGGCGGGCGCTGGCCAAACTGACGAAGGAAACCGGCGTTCCGGCGCCGGTCCTGTTTACGGCGCATAGCGTGCCCACGCGCACGGTGGAAGCCCCTGCGGCTGATGCCGAAGCCGGCAAACGCCTGTGGCCCGGGCAGGGCGCCGATCCGTACGCGGAAGAGGCACGCCATACGGCTGAACTGGTGGCCGCTCGAGTGCCGGAGATTTCCCGGTGGTGGTTTGCCTTCCAGAGCCAGGGTGCAAGCGGTGGACCGTGGCTGGGGCCGAGCGTGGAGGAGACACTCCAGCAGATTGCGGCCGAAGGCGTGAAGGCACTGGTTCTGCAGCCCATCGGGTTTCTCTGCGACCATGTGGAGATTTTGTTCGATGTGGACATCCTTTTTCGCGAGTACGCCATCAAACTGGGTGTTCAACTAGAGCGCCCGGAATCGCTGAATGCTTCCGTCACGCTGGCGAAGGCAGTTGCGGACTTGGCGCGCGGTGGATTGGGGCGGCTGGGCGCGTCTCAGTGAGTCGAATATGAAGACGTAACGGTTGGGAATTTTAAATTACTGGCGTTATTTGTTTATGAGTTACCTGAGTGGCATTATTCGATCCGTCTTCGTTTTGTAGGTTCGCTTTGGGGGATAAGATCAAAATCGACTTTTAGGGGCGGGCAGGTCCCCGATGATCTTCCTTGTATGGGTGAGCAGAAAGCCTTCGCTGCAACGTCAGCGGTGGGCGGGTTGACGTTTGCATTGCCAACAAGGCGAGTCGATTTTCAGGAGAAGATGCGTGTCGGAAGGAATGGCGCGGGGAACCCAGGCTGGAAACATTGCCGAGATGGGTTCCGCAAAAGAACGGGTTCATTGCCGGGAGTGCGGCGGCGATAAGGTTTATCGCGTTTTTCGCAAGGGTTATTTTCAGGAGAAGGTTTATCCCTTGTTCGGCTATTATCCCTGGCGGTGCATGCGGTGCGGGGTGCGTGTGATGCTGCGCAAGCGCGACAGGGTGAAGACGCGGGATGATCGGGAATAAATTAAAACTGGCGGAAACTCAGGAGCGGAAGAAGTTTCGAGCCAGGAAGAGTACGTTGGCCGGGCGTTCAGCCAGGCGGCGCATAAAGTAGGGATACCACTCCGTTCCAAAAGGAACATAAACGCGCACCTTGTAGCCCTCGCGCACCAAATTTCGCTGCAGATCGCGGCGCACCCCGTACAGCATCTGAAACTCGAAGTGATCGCGGTCGATGCCGCGCGACGCGACGTAAGTTTTTGCCGCATTCACGATGGTTTCGTCGTGGGTTGCCAGGCCGTGGTAAATAGGACTATCAAGGAGCATCTGGCTCAGCTTAAGAAAGTTTGCGTCCACGTCCGCTTTGCGCGGGTAAGCAACTTCGGGCGGTTCTTTGTAGGCGCCTTTGCAAAGGCGAATACGGATGCCATCGGCAAGCAACTGCTCCACGTCGGCCTGGGAACGATAAAGGTAAGACTGGATGACGACGCCGACAGCGCCGCGGGTCGCGGGGCGTGCATGAATGCGGCGCACGATGTCGAGCGTAATTTGCGTGAGGCGCGAATCTTCCATGTCAATGCGCACGAAGTTCCCCGTGGCGCGGGCGTGTTCGACGAGGTTTCCGGCGATGGACTCGGCCAGGTCCGCCGATTGCTCAAGGCCCATCTGCGTGAGCTTGACGCTAATGTTCGCCTGGATGCCGCGGGCGGCGATGGCATCAAGCAATTGGTGGTAGACATCGGCAGCCAGATGCGCCGCGCTGTCGGAGGTGACGCTCTCACCCAGCGAGTCGAGAGTGACGGCGATGCCCTGGCGGTTGACCTCTTCGGCCACGCGCAACGCGTCGCCGGGCGCCATGCCCGCGATAAAGCGCGAATTGAGGCGAGAACCCAGCCGGGAGTGTTCGCAGAAATGACGCAAAGGGCGGTTATGAGAGAGTGCGATGAAAGCAGAACGAAGAATTGGCATGACTTGTCCCTGCAAGAGAGCGCGCCGGCGAGGGCTCACTCCACAAACAAATTAGTTTCGCACATCAGGCTGGGATCGGCACGGGTACCAAAGGCACGTACTGTGCGGTTCGGAGAGTTCCCGATCAGAATGCCGATCGCTGCGCGCGTTTCGGGGTCAGCGCACCTCGAACAAAGCGCTGCCGTGCGGCGGCAAGGTGACGCTTATGTCTTTGGACTCTTTGGTGGTCGAATCGTCCCAGACATTCTGGGCGGAATGCTTTGCGTTATCGAGACCGAGGGCCATCCATGTGGTGCGCACCGTGGCCGGGCTGGCGCCGAGATTGAAGAAAGCAAAGAACTCGGCGTAACCCCGTGCGCCGGGTTCGTTGATGGTGGCACGCCAGACGCGGATATTCTCAAACCCCGCGCCCAGCGTCGAGACATCGACGGGACGACTGTAACTGGCGTTCTGATCCACGAAAAGAACGGCCTGGTTGGTGATGAGCGAACGCGTGAAGTCGTCGAGCCGAGTCAAATTGCCGCCAAGGATGAGGGGCGAACGCGTCACGGCCCAAAGAGTGAATTCGGTGCGCTGTTCGTCCTGCGTCTCGCGCGACTGCCGTGCTTCGCCCCATCCGGGATTTGGGCCAAGCCAGCCTTCAGGGAGCATGTCGGCATCGGGCCAATTCCCCGGGCCGGTGTAAGGGAACCACTTCGCCAGGCGATCGAAGGCGCCTATGATGCCGAAGGGCCATTCGTTATCCGGCTTGGCGGGGAAACTCCAGCCGTCCCAGTGATCGTCGGAAATGCGCCACATCTGCGCATATTTGGCAACCTCTGCGGCGTGCTTCAGGTCGGTGGGGCCGGGCGAGAGGCTCAAAACGATGGGCCGGCCGGTCTTGCGGATGGCTTCAGCGATCTGGCGAATCTCCGTGGGCCGATAAGGATTGTTGGAGATGCAGTCGACCTTGAGAAAATCCACGCCCCAGTACGCATAAAGCTTCAGCATGGAATCGTAATAGGCCTGGCCCGCGGCATTGTCCTTTATGCCCCAATTACCTTCGTCCCAGGGGCACGGAGATGAGGTGTCAGCGGCGTCGGCGGCATGGAATTGGGTAGCTGCGATGGGTAAATTGGCTGCAACGACCTGTCGGGGAATGCCGCGCACGATGTGAATGCCGAACCGGAGTCCCTGTGCGTGCAACCAGTCGGCAAGAGGCCTGAATCCGGCGCCGTCCGCGGCAGACGGGTAGCGAGCCGGAATGGGAACTAACAGGCCATTGCTATTCCAAAGGTATTGTTTCTGCTCGAGACTCTTGCCCGCGGGGTTGGCCATGTACCAGCCCTCGTCGATGACGGCATACTTCCACCCGAACTGCTGCAGCGAGGCGAGAACGCTCGCATTGTCGCGGAATTGCTGCTCGTCAATGGTGAACCCGTAGGCGTCCCAACTATTCCACCCCAACGGAGGGGTGGGTGCGAGCGTTTGCGCGGGGGCGCAGCGAGAAATAAGGCAGACAACTGCAAGAGCAGCGACAGGAAGAATCCCCAGCTTGGTCATGAGGAAACGTATAGCATATTTCGGGCCAGGCGCGGGATTCACGCCAGAGAAACAGTCTGGACCAGGTGTCCGGGTTATCCTACGAAAATCCGAACGATAGAGTGCTGTTCAAGCAGAGGAGCTGTCATGAAAAGCGTGGGTAAGGCCGGAAGATTATGCGTTTATGCCTCGGCCTGTGTTCTCGGCCTGTCGGCATTTGCCGTGCGCATTGTGGCGCAACCGGCCGGGCAGGGGAACGCGAAGTCGATCCGGGCTCTCTTCGTGAGCGACATTCACTTTGAGCCGTTTCGCGATCCCGGGAAGGCTGCGCAACTGGCAGCCGCGCCGGTTGAGGACTGGAGCGCTATTCTCGCGGCTCCGGCGACCGCCGATGCCGAGGCGCAGTGGACGAAACTCGAGCAGACCTGCCACGCGCGCGGCTAGGACACTGCCTATGCTCTGTTTCAGTCGAGTTTGCGCGCCATCCACGCCCAGGCGAGTGGGGCAAAGTTTGTCATCATGAGCGGCGACCTGATTGCGCATTCCTTCTCCTGCAAATTTGCGGCGCTGTTTCCAAAAGCCGCGCCGGGCGAATACAAGTCCTTTGTGGAGAAGACCACTTCCTATGTGATGGGCGGACTGCGCACTGCGCTTCCCGGCGTTCCCGTCTACGCCGCGTTGGGCAATAACGATTCCGACTGCGGCGATTATCAACTCGACGCGAATAGCACATTCCTGAAAGAGAGCGGAGAGCTTTTCGCCGCCGATCTTCACGGAGCGGAGCGTTCGCGGGCGTTGCAAACATTTGCGGCCGGCGGCTATTACAGCGCAGACTTGCCTGCTCCCATGGAGCGTGCACGGCTGTTGGTGCTGGACGATCTTTTCATGTCGGAGCGATACCGGACCTGCGGCGGCAATGCGGATGCGGCGCCCGCAGCAGAACAAATTGCATGGCTCAGGCAACAGTTGAACGAGGCGCGCGACAAAAAGGAGAAAGTTTGGGTGATGACGCACATTCCGCCGGGAGTGAATACGTACTCGACGGCGGCGAAGGGAAAAGACATTTGCGTCAAAGGCAAGCCGACGATGTTTCTTTCTTCAGAGACATTGCCCGAATTGCTGGCCGGCTACGGGGATGTGATCCAGTTGGCGATCTTTGCGCACACGCACATGGATGAAGTGCGATTGCTGACGTCGAAACATGTGGACGCTGCGCACGGGCCCGTCGCCGTGAAGATCGTTGCCTCGATTTCGCCGATAGACGGGAACAATCCGTCGTTCACCGTCGCGACGGTCGATCCGGCGCACGCGATTCTCGAGGACTATCGCGTGATTGCGGCTTCAAACCAGACGGGAATCGGCACGACCTGGACAGAAGAATACGATTTTGCACAGATCTATGATGAGCCGGTGTTTTCGTCAGCCACAGTGAAAAGTTTGATTGCCGGATTCAAGACCGATCCGGCGGCGCAGACGAGCGCGAGCAAGAGTTATCTGCGGTACTACATGACGGGCGACGATACGCGGATGCTCGCGCTGATTTGGCAGCCATATGTGTGCTCGCTGACGAACGATGCCGCCGATGCGTACAGAGAGTGTGTGTGCAGCAGTGTGAGGTGAGGCGGCGGGGTCGGATGGGGTTCGCCTGCAGATTTTGTCTACGGCCTGAGACAATCTTCTTGATGGTGGGGGTCTGGAGACCCCCGCTACAGCCGGTCCGGAGACCGGCGGTACTTGCTTGCGCGCTTGCGGCGTTAGCGGGAACTGACGGCGGCGGAGTAGCGAACGCGTGCTAGTGGTTCGTCTTTGGGCGCGAGGTATTCGTTGACGGCGGCGGCGGCTTTACGGCCCTCGGCAATGGCCCAGACCACGAGCGATTGGCCACGGCGCATGTCGCCGGCGGCGAAGATGCCATCGACGGAACTCATGTAGTTTGTGGTTGCGATATTGCCGCGCGGGTCAAGCGCCAGGCCTAGCTGCTCGATCATGCCGCTGCGGACGGGGCCAAGGAAGCCCATGGCGAGCAAAACCAGATCGGCGTCGAGCGTGAACTCGCTGCCGGCAATGGGTTCGAACTTTGGCGGAGGACCCACACGGATGGCGTGAAGCCGCTGGACGTTTCCGTTGGCGTCTCCGGTAAATTTCAGGGTGCCAATGCTCCAGTCGCGATTTCCGCCCTCTTCATGCGAACTTTCGGTGCGCAGTTGCAGCGGCCATAGCGGCCACGGCGTGGTGCTGGCGCGCTTTTCGGGCGGCTTGGGCATGATCTCAAACTGGTGTACGCTCTTCGCGCCCTGACGATGGCTGGTACCGAGGCAGTCTGCGCCGGTGTCGCCGCCGCCGATGATGATGACGTGCTTTCCGGTAGCGAGAATGGGAGCCGCGGCATTCATGGATTTGAGAAGCGCCTCTTCTGAATCGCCTTCGTTGCGGCGATTTTGCTGGGGCAGAAATTCCATGGCGAAGTGAATGCCCTTGAGCTCACGGCCAGGAACGGTCAGATCGCGGGGCTGCTCGGAACCGCCGCAAAGCAGAATGGCGTCGAAGCCGTCGGTCAGTGACTCGACGGAGACATTGACGCCGACGTGCGCGCTGGTTTGGAAGATCACGCCTTCGGCCTTCATCTGCTGAATGCGGCGATCGACGATATGTTTTTCGAGCTTGAAATTCGGGATGCCGTAGCGGAGCAGGCCGCCGATGCGATCATTCTTTTCAAAAACCGTGACGGAGTGGCCGGCGCGGCGCAGTTGCTGCGCGGCTGCCAGGCCCGCGGGACCGCTGCCGACGACAGCCACGCGCTTGCCCGTGGCTTGCTCGGGCGGCTCGGGATGAATCCAGCCCTCGTCCCAGGCGCGCTCCACAATGGACCGCTCGATGAGCTTGATGGAAACCGGCGGCTGGTTGATGCCGAGCACGCACGCGGCTTCGCATGGTGCGGGGCAAATGCGGCCCGTGAACTCTGGAAAGTTGTTGGTGGAATGGAGGCGGCGAATGGCGGCCTCCCAGCGGTTGCCGTAGACGAGGTCGTTCCAATCTGGAATCAGGTTGTTGACCGGACAGCCGGTGTGACAGAAGGGCACACCGCAATCCATGCAGCGAGCGCCCTGCTCGCGCTGCTTTTCCTCGGGGAACGGCTCGTAGATTTCGAACCAATCCTTGATGCGCTCGTCAGGCTTGCGCCGCATGGGCTGTGCCCGTTCAATCTCTAGAAAGCCTGTGACCTTACCCATGCTGCACCTCTGCGGCGGCCGCCACGAGAGGCGACGGAATAGTGGGTGGTGCATAAACGGCGTCGACGCGCGCAACGCCAAGCACGCGCTTGTATTCATGCGGGAAGACCTTGATGAACTTGGGCTGCGCATCGGCCCAGTGTTCGAGGATCCACGCGGCGCGCGGGCTGCCCGTGACGTCACGATGACGCGCCAGTAAGGTGCGGATATCTTCAATGTCTTCGGAGTGAATCAGGGGCTCTAAATCAACGCTGGCCCGGTTGCAGCGGCGAATGGAAAAGTCGCCCTGGTCGTCGTAGACGTAGGCAATGCCGCCGCTCATGCCGGCGGCGAAGTTGCGGCCGGTGGAACCGAGAACAATAACAAGGCCGTTGGTCATGTATTCGCAGCCGTGGTCGCCCACACCCTCCACAACCGCAGTGGCTCCGGAGTTGCGGACGGCGAAACGCTCGCCGGCGATGCCGTTCAGGAAGACTTCGCCGGCAGTGGCGCCGTAGAGGATCACGTTGCCGGCGAGGATGCTTTCCTCGGGCAGGAAGCTGGAGGTCTTGGAGGGGTAGGAGATGATGCGTCCTCCAGAGAGCCCCTTGCCGAGATAGTCGTTGGCGTCGCCTTCGAGTTCAAGCGTTACGCCGCTGGGGACGAAAGCGCCGAAGCTCTGTCCAGCCGAGCCACGGAACTTGAAGTGGATGGTTTCGTCGGGCAAGCCGGTCGATCCGTAGCGGCGGGCGATTTCTCCACCCAGCATGGCGCCGACGGTGCGGTGCACATTGCGAATGGCGAAGCTGCCTTCGGTCTTGGACTGAGATTCGAGGGCTGGCCGCGCTTTCGCGATGAGGGCGTGATCGAGCGCGGGCCCGAGGCCGTGGTCCTGGCAGGAGGTGCGGCGGCGCGCCACGCGCGAGGGCAGCGTAGGTACATAAAGAATCGAAGAGAGATCGATGCCCTTGGCCTTCCAGTGCGCGTCGTCGATGTGCGCATCGATTTTCTCTACGCGGCCCACCATCTCGTCAACGGTCTTGAAGCCGAGCTTGGCCATGTGCTGGCGCATCTGCTCCGCGATGAAGAAGAAGAAATTGATGACGTGCTCGGGGGTGCCGGTAAAGCGCGCGCGCAGCACTGGGTCCTGGGTGGCGATGCCGACGGCGCAGGTGTTCAGATGGCATTTGCGCATCATGATGCAGCCCATGGAGATGAGCGGCATGGTTGCGAAACCGAATTCCTCAGCGCCGAGCAGGGCAGCGATGACTACGTCGCGGCCCGTCTGCAGTTTGCCGTCGGTCTGGACGCGGATGCGCGAGCGCAGGTCGTTGAGCAGCAGGACTTGTTGTGCCTCTGCGAGGCCGAGCTCCCAGGGCAAGCCGGCGTGCTTGATGGAGCTGAGCGGCGAAGCGCCGGTGCCGCCGGAGTCGCCGGAGATGAGCACGACATCGGCATGCGCCTTGGAGACGCCCGCGGCGACGGTGCCGACACCGACCTCAGAAACCAGCTTGACCGCAATGCGCGCCTGCGGATTGACGTTCTTGAGGTCGTAGATGAGCTGCGCCAGATCCTCGATGGAGTAGATGTCGTGATGCGGCGGAGGCGAGATGAGTCCGACGCCGGCGATGGAGTGACGGATGCGCGCGATTTCGCTATCGACCTTGTGGCCGGGTAACTGGCCGCCCTCGCCTGGCTTTGCGCCCTGCGCCATCTTGATTTGCAGCTCGGTGGCGTTGACGAGATCGTTGGTGGTGACGCCGAAGCGGCCACTGGCCACCTGCTTGACGGCGCTGCGGCGCGAATCGCCGTTGGCGTCTGGCTTGAAGCGTGCTTCATCTTCGCCGCCCTCGCCGGTGTTCGACATGCCACCGAGGCGATTCATGGCGATGGCGAGGGTCTCGTGCGCCTCTTTGCTGATGGACCCAAAGCTCATGGCGCCGGTGGTGAAGCGCTTGACGATCTCTTTGGCCGGCTCGACCTCCTCGATAGGAAGGGGTTTCTCGGCGTACTTGAGTTTCAGAAGTCCGCGCAGCGTGCACAGGTTGCGGTTCTGATTGTCGATGAGCTCGGTATATTCCTCGAACGTGGCGAAGCTGTTCTGCCGCACCGCATGTTGCACTTTCGCGATGGTGAGGGGATTGAGTAGGTGATACTCACCGCCCTCGCGATATTGATACTGGCCGCCGACGACCAATTCGGTTTCGGAATCCGTGAGCGGCTGGAAGGCATAGGCATGCTTCATCTGCGCTTCGCGGGCGAGCACGCCGAGGCCGACGCCCTCGATACGCGATGCGGTGCCAGGGAAGTAGGCATCGATGAGCGACTTGTTCAGGCCCACCGCTTCAAAAACCTGCGCCCCACGATAGCTTTGCAGGGTGCTGATGCCCATCTTCGAGAAGGTCTTCAACAATCCCTTGTTGATGGCCTTGATGAAGTTTTTCTCGGCATACTCCGCCGTCACTTTGTCCGGCAGTAATCCGCGGCGCTTGAGATCGTGAATGGTCTCAATGGCGAGATAGGGGTTGATGGCGCTGGCGCCGTAGCCGATGAGCAAGGCAAAGTGCATGACCTCGCGCGGCTCGCCGCTTTCAATAATCAGCGCGACCTGGGTGCGGGTCTTCTCCTGAACCAGCCGGTTGTGGACGGCGGCCATGGCCAGCAGACTGGGAACGGGCGCGTAAGTGGGATCGACGCCGCGGTCGGAGAGGATGAGAAGCGTGTAGCCGGAATTGACGGCGTGCGAAGCGCGGGTGCTCAAGTCATCGAGCGCCTGCTTCAGGCCTTTTTCGCCATCCTCGGCGCGGAAGAGCGCGGGCAGTGTGGTGGCCAACAGGTCGCCGGATGAAACACGGCGCAGCTTTTCGAGGTCGCGGTTGGTCAGGATGGGATGCGGCAGCTTGAGCGTGTGGCAGTTCTCCGGCGCCTCATCGAGAATGTTGCGCTCGGTGCCGATGTAGCTGATGAGCGACATGACCAGCTCTTCGCGGATGGGGTCGATGGGCGGGTTCGTGACCTGGGCAAAGAGTTGCTTGAAGTAGTTGAAGAGGGGCTGCGGGCGGTCGGAGAGGCAAGCCAGCGGCACATCGGTGCCCATGGAGCCGATGGGCTCTGCGCCTTCGGCGGCCATGGGCGCGAGCAGGATGCGCAGGTCCTCTTCGCTGTAACCGCAGGCGCGCTGGCGGCGCAGCAGCGTTTCGGGAATCGAGGCAATGGTGCGGGCCGGTTCGGGCAGCGCCTCAATGGTCACTTGCTGCTGCTTCAGCCACTCGCCATAGGGCTTGCGGCCGGCGAGACCCTTCTTGATTTCGCCGTCGGCGACAATGCGCTGTTGCACGGTATCGACGAGGAACATGCGTCCGGGCTGGAGACGGCCTTTTTTGAGGATGTCCTCGGCGGGAACTTCAATGACGCCGGCCTCGGAGGCAAGCACGACCAGATCGTCCTTGGTCACGATGTAGCGGCCGGGACGAAGGCCATTGCGATCGAGCGTAGCGCCGATGACCTTGCCGTCGGTGAAGGCGATGGCAGCGGGACCGTCCCAGGGTTCCATGAGGGAGGCGTGGTACTCGTAAAAAGCGCGCTTGTCCTCGTCCATATCGGGATTGCCCGACCAGGCCTCGGGGATGAGCATGGCCATGACGTGGGGCAGGGAACGGCCGGACTGGTAGAGGAATTCGACCGCGTTGTCGAGCGAAGCCGAGTCGCTGCCGCCGGGCATGATGACCGGATACAGGTCGTTGATTCTGTCGCCGTGGAGCGGACTGGAGAGCACGGACTGGCGAGCATTCATCCAGCTGATATTGCCGCGGATGGTATTGATTTCGCCGTTGTGCGCAACGTAGCGATAGGGGTGGGCCAACTTCCAGCTGGGAAACGTGTTGGTAGAAAAGCGCTGGTGGATGAGGGCCAAGGCGCTGGTGACGAGAGGATTGGCTAGCTCGAAGTAAAACTTTTCGATCTGCGGGGCCAGCATCAGGCCCTTGTAAATGATGGTGCGACAGGAGCACGAGGGAACGTAGAAGGTTTCCTTGTCCTCGATCTCCGAGGCTGCAATCTCGTTTTCTGTGCGCCGGCGTACGTGGTAGAGGAGGCGCTCGAAAGCTTCTTCGTCGAGTCCCTGCGGGCGGCCGAGGAAAAGTTGCTCGATGTACGGCTGGGCGCTGCGAGCTTCACGGCCGATGGCATCGCCGTTGACCGGTGTGTCACGCCAGCCGAGGAGTTGACAGCCCTCTTCCTGAGCGATGCGCTCAAAGACGCCCTCGCATTGCAGGCGGTTATGTTTTTCCACCGGCAAAAAACACATGGCAACGCCATAAGCGCCCGGCTCAGGGAGGGTCATCCCCAGCTCTGCGCATTCGCGCACAAAGAAGGCGTGCGGAACTTGAATCAGGATGCCTGCGCCGTCGCCCGTCTCCGGGTCGCAACCCGCCGCGCCGCGATGGGTGAGGTTGATGAGAACCTCGAGGCCCTTGCGGATGATCTCGTGGCTCTTTTCGCCGCGAATATTTGCGACCAGGCCCATGCCGCAGGCATCGTGTTCATCCCGTGGATGATAGAGGCCTTGCGGTTGCGGAGTGCGGAGACGGTAGTCTGAGGGTTCCATGGCAGCCTTTGCTTGCAGAATTTTCGATACGAGGTGCTTTCAAGTTCCGAATACACAACCGCTCTGCGATTTCAGCTGTGAAAATCGCCCTGGCGCCGGATCGAGAGCTTTGCATGAGCAGTTCCGGCCGCATCCGGGAACTGCGCTGATTTAAATATAACGAAAAACCGCCAAAAACGCAGAACTTCATTTTCAGCATAGGGGACGGGCGCGGATGGCTGAGATGGTTCACGCGACGCATGTAGTGTGTTTTGTACCGTATACTCGGTTCGAATGAGTACTATGAGCGACACAATTCTGGTGACGGGCGGGGCGGGGTTCATTGGCTCGAACTTCGTGCTTTCCTGGATGAAGACGAGCAGCGCGGGGGTGGTGAATCTCGACCTGCTGACCTATGCAGGGAATGCCGCCAACCTCGCGTCCGTCGAGGCCGATCCGCGGCACACATTTGTGCACGGAGACATTTGCGATGCGGAGTTGGTGGGATCGCTCTTGCGCAAGCATCGACCGCGGGCGATTGTGCATTTTGCCGCGGAGAGTCACGTGGACCGCTCCATTGTGTCGCCGGAAGCATTTGTGCGGACCAATGTGATGGGGACATTTACGCTGCTGGAGCAGGCGCGCGCGTATCGCGCAGAGCTGGACGAAGGCGCCCGGGCGGCATTTCGTTTCCTGCACGTGTCAACGGATGAAGTGTATGGGACGCTGGGCCCGAACGATCCGGCATTCAGCGAAACCACGCCTTACGCGCCGAACAGCCCCTATGCGGCGTCGAAGGCGGGGTCGGATCATCTGGCCAGAGCGTACTTTCATACCTTCGGTCTTCCCGTGCTGACCACGAATTGCTCGAACAACTACGGGCCGTATCAGTTTCCCGAGAAATTGATCCCGCTGATGATTCTGAACGCGCTCGAGGGTAAGCCGTTGCCGGTTTACGGAGACGGGAAGAATGTGCGTGATTGTTTGTTTGTCGAGGATCATTGCGCGGCCGTTCGCACGGTTTTGCGCAACGGGACCCCCGGGGAAACCTATAACGTGGGCGGAAACAGCGAGCGCGCGAATATCGACGTGGTGACGACCATCTGCGACCTGGTGGATGAGATGCGGCCGCAGGCAGGAGCGGCGCCGAGGCGCGGGCTGATTACCTATGTCCAGGATCGGCCGGGGCACGACCGGAGATACGCCATTGATGCCAGCAAAATCACCCGCGAGCTAAATTGGAAGCCGGCAGAGCAGTTTGAAAGCGGGCTACGCAAGACGGTGCGCTGGTATTTGGACCATAGCGAGTGGGTGAACAGTGTGCGGACCGGCGCGTACCGCGAATGGCTCACGAAGAATTACGGGGATCGGACGGAAATGTAGGGACGCGGGGCTGAGGTGGTGAATAGGCTCCCGTCAGGGGCTAAAGCCCGCGGTTTTATGCGGCTTTTGCGGCAGGACTGAAGTCGTGCCCTGACACTTCGTGCGACCCTTGAGGGGTTTTTCCGCAGGCAATTAAAGACTGAGGTTCGAGCGATGAAGGGAATTATTCTTGCGGGCGGGTCGGGTACGCGGCTCTATCCCGTGACGCATGTGGTGTCGAAGCAGCTTCTGCCCGTCTACAACAAGCCGATGATCTATTACCCGCTGAGCACGCTCATGCTCGCGGGGCTGAGAGAGATTCTCATTATCTCGACGCCGCAGGACACGGAGCGCTTCAGGGAACTGCTCGGCGACGGGCGGCGATGGGGCATCGAAATCAGCTACGCCGTGCAACCAAGCCCGGATGGGCTGGCCCAGGCATTCCTCATTGGGCGCGATTTTATTGGCGGCGAACCCAGTGCGCTGGTGCTGGGCGACAATATTTTCTACGGGCAGGGATTTTCGAAGCAGTTGCAGGCGGCTGCGCAACTGGAAGACGGCGCGACCGTGTTTGCGTACCCGGTGGAAGACCCGGAGCGCTACGGTGTGGTGGAGTTCGACCAAGCGGGCCGCGCAGTGAGTCTGGAGGAGAAGCCGAAGGCGCCCAAGTCGCGCTACGCCGTGACGGGTCTGTATTTTTACGATCGCGAAGTGGTGCGCATTGCCGAAACGCTCAAACCTTCGGTGAGCGGCGAACTCGAGATTACCGACCTGAACCGGCGCTATCTGGAAGCAGGAAAGCTGAATGTGGAGATCATGAGCCGCGGCATGGCCTGGCTCGACACCGGCACGCACGATTCGCTTCTCGAAGCCGCTTTGTTTGTGCACACCATCGAGCGGAGGCAGGGGCTGAACGTCGCCTGCCCGGAAGAGATCGCCTACCGGCAGGGATTCATCAACGCCGCGCAGCTTGAGGCGCTGGCGGCACCGATCGCGAAGAGCGGCTACGGTCAATATCTGATGAAACTGCTGCGCGAGCCGTATTTTGCAGCGGGGATCGAATAGTCATGAAGATCGAAGCCACTACCTTGCCCGGCGTGCTCGTGCTGACCCCGGCCGTTTACCGAGATGAAAGAGGCGCGTTTTCCGAAACCTTCAATCTGCGGCAGATGGTGGAGGCCGGCCTGCCCGCGAACTGGGTGCAGGACAATTTTTCGATATCGAAAAAGAACGTGCTGCGCGGCATTCACTACCAGATTGTGCAACCGCAGGGAAAGCTGGTGCGTGTGACGCACGGGGCGGTGCTGGATGTGGCCGTGGACCTGCGCCGGGGTTCGTCGGCGTTCGGCCGGCACGTGGCTGTGGAACTGAGCGGGGAAAACGGCAGGATGCTCTGGATTCCCGAAGGCTTCGGGCATGCATTTCTGGTGCTGAGCGAAGTGGCCGGATTCGCCTACAAGGTGACCGATTATTACGCTCCAAAGGGCGACCGGACGATTTTGTGGAACGATCCGGATCTTGCCATCCCCTGGCCGGCCGCGGAGAGCGAGCTCATCGTTTCGGATAAGGATCGAAAAGGCGCGATACTGCGGGATGCCGAGGTTTTTCTGTAAGGCCAGTGGACCCTGCGGAAGAAATGCCGTTGCGTCGTCCCTACGGGACTCTGGAGGCAATCTGGGGGATCTGCATTCCCCGCGCTAAAGCGCGGGGCTAAGAAACGCTGCGCCTCCGGCGCGGCTTTCCAGGCATTCCCAATGCAGTGGTCAAATAGCGCGACCGAATTTAGCCGGAACCCGTGGTGCTTACGAGAGGTTCCTGCGGCCAGGGGGCCTTCGGACGACGTGTCTCGCCCGTTGTCGTGAATGGTATACTCACTTGTCGGGTGTCTAAAGAACACCGTTATTTTCATCGGTTTGAGGTATCTATGTCTGGCCATTCGAAATGGGCCACCATCAAGCACAAGAAGGGCGCGCTGGATGCCAAGCGCGGCAAGATTTTCACTCGCCTTCTGAAGGAAATTGCTGTCGCCGCAAAGGGCGGTGGCAATCCTGACACGAACGCGCGGCTGCGCACCGCGGTAGCCGCCGCCAAGGCCGAGAATATGCCCCAGGACAACATCAAGCGGGCGATTCAGCGCGGCACGGGCGAACTGGAAGGCGTGAGCTATGACGAAATCTCGTTCGAGGGCTACGGCCCGGGTGGGGTTGCGATCATTGTGGACGTCCTCACGGACAACCGCAACCGGGCAGTGAGCGAGATTCGTCATGCGTTCTCAAAGAATGGCGGGAATCTTGGCGAGTCGGGCTCGGTCCGGTTCATGTTTGCCAAGAAGGGCCTGATTGCCGTCGAGAAGTCCGCGGCCACGGAAGAAAAGCTGATGGACATCGTGCTGGAGCACGGCGGCGAGGACCTGAAGGACGAAGGCGATACCTGGGAGATCATTACCGATCCGGGAGCTTATGAAGCGGTTGCCAGCGCAGTGAAGGCTGCGGGCATTCCCACGGTGATGAGCGAGGTGACCATGCTCGCCTCGACCTATACGAAGTTGGAAGGAAATGCCGTAGGCCAGATGGTACGGCTGCTGGAGACCCTGGAAGATCTCGACGATGTGCAAAGTGTCCACTCGAACTTCGATATGGATGCCGAGCAGATGGAGCACGCGGCGAGTTGACCGAGTGCCCGGCAGCAAGAAACGAGGCCGCCCGGTTGTGGCGGTCTTTTTTTGGAAAAGACGAATAGACAGGGACTGAGGGACTAGGGACTAAGGGACTGAGGAAGCAGAAAGCAGTTTTTGGGGGGGAAGATTGAAAGCATTCGGTCGAATCGTTTGGTTGGTGTTGCTGGTGATGATGGCAGGGATGGGAGTGACGACTGCGGCTGCGCAGACGCCAGCCAGTTCTACGGCAAACAATGAGGATGCAAATAATCCGGTGGCCCAGGTGCGGAATCAGCGGAGCTGGGAGTACGGCCCCTTTGTGAACTATGGCAATGGGTTCGGAAACCGCGACCAATTCAAGTTCTTCTCGGCGGGATTCCAACTGGGCAAGGTGCTGTCGCCCGTGGTGCACGCCGGAATGTTCAGCGGGCAATTCGAATTCGCGGGCAATATTATGCCTTTGTGGCAGGCGTACACACCGGCTCCGCACAGTCAGGTGCAAACTTGCGTGAATCCTGTCACCAACCTGACCTATTCGTGCACATTGCAGTACGGTGGCGGAACCTACTATGGAGTCAGCCTTACCCCGGTGATCCTCCGTTGGAATTTTGCTACCAGCTCGCACCGGATTCAACCCTGGTTCCAGGCGGCAGGCGGGTTGATTTACACCACGCACAAGTTCCCACCGAATATCCTGAGCAACCCGGCGCTCGGCCTCGACGGCGGAACGTCGGTCTGGAACTTTTCGCCGCAAGGCGGTGGTGGAGTTCATTATTTCTTGCGCCCGGGACGGTCCATCGATCTGGGTGTGAACGGAGTGCATATCTCCTCAGCCTCACTGGGCGATCGCAACCCGGGCGTGAATGCCAGCATCCAGGTACAGGTGGGCTACACGTTCTGGAGATGATGGAAGCCGCGCGGCTGGTTATCGCGGCCGGCATTCCGAGGGGTGAATCGAACATGAGTGAACCGCTCATCGAGTGTGTTCCCAACTTTTCAGAGGGGACCGACGCCGCGTGTGTGGAGGCCATTGTGGCTGCCATGCAGGTGGATGGGGTGCATCTGCTCGATTGGTCGATGGACGCGGATCATAACCGCTCGGTCGTGACCATTGCCGGAGAACCGGCGGCGGTTGTGGAAGCGGCGGTGCGCGGCGCGGGCAGGGCAGCGGAGACCATCGACCTGACTCGCCAGCAGGGCGTCCACCCGCGCATCGGCGCGGCGGACGTGATTCCGTTCGTGCCTGTGAAAGGGATCAAGCTGGAACAATGCGTGCTGTTGGCGCGGCAGGCCGGCCTCGAAATCTGGCGGCGTTTCGGAGTGCCCGTGTTCTTCTACGAGGCGGCTGCAATGCGGCCCGATCGGGTGAACCTGGAAGACGTGCGCCGGGGGCAGTTCGAGGAGCTCAGAGACGCCGTGGAAAAGGATCCTTCGCGACGGCCCGATCAGGGAGGGCCGGGTCTGCATCCCACCGCGGGCGCCTGCGCGGTAGGGGCGCGCAAGTTCCTGGTGGCATACAACATTTACTTCGATTCGGCGAACGTGGCGATTGCGCGCGCCATTGCGCGAGAGATCCGGGCGGCTGGCGGAGGCTTGAGGGGCGTGAAGGCGCTGGGCGTCATGGCCCATGGACGCGCCCAGCTTTCCATGAATATCACCGATTTTGAGGCGACACCGATCTCGAAGGTGCACCAGAAGGTATCGAGCCTGGCTGCCCGGCACAAGGTCGGCCTTGCCGAGGGCGAAGTGATCGGCCTGATTCCCGAAGCGGCTTGTGAGCGGGAAAGCGAGTGGATGCGTCAATTAGGTGGGTTCGACGAGGAGACGAAGATTCTGGAGCGTCGCCTGAGATGCCCACTGGCGTGGCCGGCAAACGATGGACGAGTCCGCTTGGTTTAAGTGGTTCCGAGGACGATTTTGCCGGTAAAATGGTGGTAAGGCGCTGGGAATCCTCAAGATCTGGATGAGGCGCAAGCCTTTAGGTAGCCCAACTAGCGGGCAATGACTAGTGATTATTTTTGTGGTTGGAGGAAGAGAATGTTCAAGTGTTTGATGAAGTGTTCGATGGCGTTCGTGCTGGTAGCGGCAGGCAGCGTGGCGTTTGCGGCGCAGTTGACTACGGATACGCGCGGAGCCATTCCCCACGATGTTCAGCAACTGGTGGTGATCGACTATCACGCCATGCAGAACTCGCCTGCGGCCATGGATCTGCGCAATCGCGTGATGCCGCCGGAACTCAAGCAGTTCGACGAAGCGTTGAGCCACTCGGGTCTGAATGAGAATCACGACGTGGATGAACTCGCCTTTGCGTACTTTCGCATGTCGTCGGACAGCGATTCGCTGCACGCTGTCGGCATCGCACAGGGGCAGTTCGATACGCAGACCATTCTGGCCAATTTCCGCCAAAAGAAGGTCAAGGCGACCATGGTGCGGACGAACAGCGTGTACCCGATGGCCAAGACCAGTATGGTGCTTTGCTTTGTCGATCCTTCGACCATGATCTTCGGCGATAGGGACTCGGTAACCAGGGCGCTGGATGCACGCGATGGGATGGCGGCGAGCCTGCTCACCAACAGCTCGATGATGAATGCCATGCAGAGTGTCGATTCCTCTCCGCTGTGGAGCATTCTGGACAACAAGGGCACCCAGACGATGATGAAACAGCTTATGGGCGAGGCCGGGTCGGTGACGGACTACGACAGCGTCCGCCAACGGCTGGATGCTTCCTGGTATTCCATGGACTTTCAGCACGGGGTGCGGTTCGATTTGACGATCGCAACCGGGGACACGTTCGCGGCGGCAACCATTTCGTCGCTCCTGTCGGCGGCAGTAATGGTGCGCAAGATGAGCGCAACCGATGCCGAGAAGCAGGCGCTGAACAATACCGATATCGGATCCAGTGCAGGAAACCTGACCATCCACTTTGCGACGACAAACGGAGATTTCGACAACCTCCTGCAATCGCCGCTGTTCAAGAGCATGGTGCACTGAGTCTGGTGTCATCTTTAAGCCCGTGCAGCGTAGAGCCTCGGCCCTTCGCTGCACGGGCTTTTCTCTTGCACGAGATTGTGGGGGTCAGCTCGAACGATACCGGTTGCCGAGCCCGTCAGGCGGAATGGATCGCGACCCGATCGTGGCTGTTCATATCGACGCTTTCGCCGTTGACGCCGGACCGGTGCGCGCAGGCGCGGTTACGTCCGTTGCGCTTGGCCTGATAGAGTGCCTGGTCGGCGCAGTCAATGAGGGCCACGGCGGGCTGTCCCAATTGCGGAACCAGGGTTGCGGAACCGGCCGAAATGGTAACCACGCCGATGGGACTGGCCGAGTGGGGAAGCTGGCGGCTGCACATGACGGCGCAGATATCCTGCGCCAACTGGAAGGCGCCGGGCGCGGCAGTATTCGGCAGGATGGCGGCGAACTCCTCGCCCCCGAAGCGAGCGACGAGATCTCCGGGTCTTGAGACCACGTCCTGGATCGCCTCGGCAATCTGCTTGAGACAATTGTCGCCGCGGAGATGGCCGTAGGTGTCGTTGTATGCCTTGAAGAGATCGGCGTCGATGAGGAGAATTGAAAGCGGTTTGCGCTCGCGCATACCGCGGCGCCATTCGACGGTGAGGCACTGATCGAAGCGGCGGCGGTTGGCGAGACCCGTGAGGGCGTCGGTAATGGCCATGGTCTCGACGGCATGGTAGGCCTCGGCGAGTTGCTGCTCGGCGAGCTTGCGCTCGGAGATATCGCGCACATTGTTCAGGATTCCGGTGGGAACATGGGTGACGGGGTCGCGGATGGTGCGCAAACTGGCTTCAACCCAGACGTAATGGCCATCGCGCGCTCTGACGCGGCACTCGGCCAGGGCATCATCCTTGCCGGAACGCAGCTCGCGAACCGTCTCTGCCAACTTTCGCCGGTCCTCGGGATGAACCAGGGCGAGGCTGTGCAGATCGAGCATCTCTTCACCGCTCCATCCGCCCCAATTGGCGCCGGCCGCCGAGACGAAGCTTCTACGGCCTTCAAAGTCGGAGATGATGATGACGTCGCGGGAATTTTCTGTCACGAGTTTGTGCAGGGAAGCGATTTGCTGCAATCTGCGCTCGGTGGAACGCAGATTTTCAATGACGACGGACACGCTATAGAGCGTGAACATGGCAGAGGCGACAAAGAGCTGGAGAAGGACAGCGGGCTCGAGGCGCGAGAGCGATAAGGAGCCCGCGAAAGGCCCTTCACCGTGGACCGTATACCAACTTCCTACCGCAGCCACAAAGAGTGTGGCGGTTGCCGCCCATCCGAGGCCAAGCCGAAGCAGAATCAGAACGAGGAACGGATAGAGCACAAAGGGCAGCGGCACCCTTGCCTGGGAAAGAACTGCAATGGTGATCGCCGCAATGGGAATGAGGTAGGTCCAATTTTTGCCGGCGCAAAGGGAACGGTGGGTTCTGGTGCGGAAGATGGCGACGCAAGCGGGAGCAACGACGCACGCGCCCAGGCTGTCGGTCGCTACCCATTGGAATAACGACTTCGGGAAGGCCGCATGTTGCCACAGCATCGCGATGAATCCATGGATCAGTCCCGTGATCAGCGGAGCGGCCAGGACCGCGAAGACGAAAAAGCGGAGGAGATACTTGCCTTGCGTGAAACACGGAAGCTGCGCAGAGCGGCGGCGCAGAAGAAGCGCGCCGAGGAAGGCCTCAAACACGTCGAGCGGCGTATCCACCAGGTTGACCTGCCAAGGGGCATGAACGGTGGCAGTTCCGATGGCGTGGCCCAGCAGGCCTGCGCAGAGATAAGCAGGCCAGAGACGGCGCGGGGCCAGGAGCAGATAGGCGAGGAGGACGCCGTTGGCGACCCAAATCAGGTTGCCTTCGGCCATGGCGCCTGCCAGGCCTGTCGCCAGCGACACGCAGAGCATGCAACATGCGAGCCGGAGCGCGAGGGCATGTGGCCGTAGCCATCGGACCACGGGGCGCCTGTAACGAGTTGCAGAAATCGAGCGCAACTCACCCTCCCTATCTCTTATCGGAGGGTTCTTTGACAAGATCAGGCAGGCATGAAGGATTTGTTGCTGATTTTCAGGGCTTTGGTAACGGTTAGAGGCAATTTGAGGCCCGGCCGATCAAGCCGGCGGGGTCAGTTGAGGGTGGAATTCGGCTTTGCCGCCAGGCTCAAGTACGATCTCGAGCGTGCCTTGCTGCCGCTCTGCGAGCGTCGGGCCGGAGATCTGGACCGTGTGGCCGTTAGCTGCGGTATACAACACCTTGAGCTGGCCAGTGCCGCGGATCTGAAACCGGTATTGGAAGTTAGCAGATGGGGCCAACGAGTTGATGCCGAAGCTGGCGCTGGGATAGTCCACCTCAAGTAGCTGGATGGGAGTGCCGGTGCGGTTTTCGATGGTGGCATCGATGTGGTAGGAGTGGCAGGCGGAAAAGAAGAAAGCAGAGAGGACAGTTGCGGCATAGAGACCGGAACGCAATGCGGCGCGGCGGCTCATTTGCCGGTCTCCTCATCGGGCGGCGCAGCGTCTGATGGGCCGAGTTGATTCGCCACCGCCTTCTCTACGCGGTCGAGGCGCTTGAGCAGCTCCGGCAAGCGCTGAAAGATGGTGACGGCGCGAAGCCAGATGCGGTTGTCGAAGCCGGGCGATCCCGAGATCACTTTCCCGGGTGGCACATCGTGGGAGACGGCCGATTGCGCGGTCAGGATGACGCCGTCGCCGACGGTGCAATGGCCGGCAATGCCCACCTGGCCGGCAAGAATCACGTTGTTGCCGATGATGGAGGAGCCGGCGAGGCCAGTCTGGGCGCAGATCAGCGAATCGTTGCCGACGCGCGAGCCGTGGCCCACCTGGACGAGATTATCGACTTTGGTGCCGTCGCCGATCTCGGTCGCGCCTACGGTCGCGCGATCGATGGTCGCGTTTGCCTGCACGTCCACACGGCTGCCGATGCGGACGGGGCCGGATTGCGGGATCTTCTCCCATTGGCCAGCGTCATTCTTTGAGAAGCCGAATCCATCCGCGCCGATGATGGCGCCGTTTTCGAGCGTAACGTGGTCGCCGAGAACGCAGTTTTCGCGGACCACGGCATGTGCGTGCGCGAAAAAGTAGTCGCCGACCTGAACGCCGCGATAAAGCACCACGTGGGGCAGGAGCGTGGCGTGGGTTCCGATGCGGACGTTGGGGCCGACGACGGCGTAGGCGCCGATGTGCGCATCCGAACCGATCTCTGCCGTGGGGTCGATGACGGCGGTGGGGTGAATGCCCGGAGCGTAAGAGGGCGGCTGGTAGAAGAGGCCCAGCGCGCGCGAAAAGGCGTGATAAGGATTCTTGATGCGAATGGTGGCTGCGGCGATCTCCTGGAACTCCGGCTCGACAATGATCGCCGCGGCGCGGGTGGTCCGGGCGAGAGCAGTGTAGCGGGGATTCGCGACGAAGGTGATCTCGGAAGGGCCGGCATCTTCAATGCCCTTGACGCCCGTGATTTCGAGGTTGGGATCGCCGCGCAGTCCAGCGCCCAGACGGCTTGCTAATTCACCTAGCTTCATTTAGGAAATTGTAGCGGAATGCTGGGGACTACGCCCGGTTGTGGAGGAGCTTGCAGGGTGTGCGCGGCCGACTGGGCTGCATGGAGAATTGTGCCGGGAACGATGCCGAGAACGAGTGTGACGGCAACGGCCAGCAGTAAAGCTGCTCCGACGGCGACGCCGACCACCGGCTTGGGCGGTGCGGTTTGGTCTGCGGATGGGCGCTGCGCGCAGACGAGGGCCAGACGCAGGTAATAAGCCGCGGCTAATCCCGAGTTGAGCAGGCCGATGATGGCCAGAGCGATGGCGCCTCCGTCGACTGCGGCCGAGAAGGAGTAAAACTTGCCGAAGAAGCCGCCGGTGAAGGGAATGCCGATGAGCGAGATGAGGAAGAAGATGAGCAGGCTCGAGAGGAAGGGCGAGCGGTACATGAGTCCGCGGAAGTCGTCAATGAGCGAAAGATGCTCGTCGTATCCGCCGACCAGCGTGATGACGGCGAAGATGCCGACGTTCATGGCGGCGTAGGCGGCGATATAGAAACTGGCGGCGGCGATGCCGATGGAGCCGATGCCGGCGAAGGCCGCGAGCAGATAGCCGGCGTGGGCGATGGCCGAGTAGGCCAGCATGCGCTTAACGTTTTGCTGGCGGAGCGCGGCGAGATTGCCGACCGTCATGGAGAGCACGGCGACGATCCAGAGCAACGGCGCCCAGACGGAACGGAGGTTGGGGAACATCTCATAGACCACGCGGAGGAGCAGAGCAAAGGCGGCGGCTTTGGGCGCGGTAGAGAGCAGAGCGACAACCGGCGAGGGCGCGCCTTCGTAGACATCGGGCGTCCAAATGTGGAAAGGCGCCGCGGATACCTTGAAGAGAATGCCGACCATCATGAGCGCCATGGCGGCGAAAACAAGTGCCTGATTCTGCGCGACGGGCGCGAGTTGCGCGATTTGATAGATCTGCGTAGTGCCGGTGGCGCCGAAGACGAGGGCAATGCCGTAAAGCAAAAACGCGGTAGCAAAAGAGCCGAGGAGGAAGTATTTGATGGCGGCTTCAGGACCACGGCCGGTCTGCTTCCGGTAGCCGGCGAGGATGTAGGTGGAGATGGAGGAAATTTCAAGGGCGATGAAGACCACGAGCAGTTCGACCGCGCCGGTGAGCAGGCACATGCCGACTGCGCCGAAGACGACGAGCGCGTAAAACTCGCCCTGGTGGTGGCTGTGCTCGGGCAGCGTGTCGAGCGAGAGCAAGATGCACACGAGAACGATGCCGCAGATGAGGACGTGGAAGAAGACAGTAAAGGCGGTGGTTTCGACGGTACCGAAAAAGCCGGTTCCTTCAGGCAGTGAAAGCTGCCAGAGGCTGGCCCAGAGAGCGATGGTGGTGCCGATGGCGGCTACCCAGCCCAACGGGCGGCGCGGCCAGGAAGGCGGAGTCGAGGCGTCGAGCACCATGATGGCTGCGCCGGTGAGCGTGAGGATCAACTCGGGGAGGATGCGGTAGATGTCGGGAACGGGATTCACCGCTGGGCCTCCTGAAGCGATTCGCATTTCCTAATGAAATCAGGTGTAGCAACAAGGTCAGGAGCTTCATATGACGCCGCTGCACAAGCTCCTTGCAGGATGACGGGGTGTTGTGTCGCCAGTGCTTGTCGCGGTGGCGGAGGATGTACGCCGGTCTGGATGGTGTTGAGCCAGAGCGACGGCGCGAGGCCCATGACGAGCATGAGGACTGCCAGCGGCGCTAGGACAGCGAGTTCGCCGATGCCGAGATCGTTGGCGGGTTTGGAAGTGACGAGTGTGCTTTCGGGGCCGTAGAAGATACGCTGCACCAGCGAGAGCATGTAGACCGCGCCGAGGATCACACCCAAGGCAGCCAGGACCGCCGCAGTGCGGCTGACTGCGCCGAAGGTGTTCGAGAGAATGACAAACTCGCCGATGAAGCCACTCAGCATGGGCAGGCCAATCATGGCCAGCGTGGCGATGACAAAGAAGGTTGCGGTGCGGGGCAGTTTTGCTGCGAGGCCGCCGTAAGAGGCAATAGTGCTGGTGGCGTAACGGATTTCGAGCGCGCCGAGCAGCAGGAAGAGTGCGCCATCGACCACGCCATGCGAGAGGATCTGATAGACCGCGCCGGACCATCCCGTGAGCGTGAGGCCGTAGATGGCAAGCACGATCAGGCTGAGGTGGCTGAGCGCGGCAAAGGCCATCAGACGCCAATAATCGCGCTGGACAAGGGCTAGGCAAGCCCCATAAAGGATTCCAATGACGGCGAGAACGATGAGCAGCGGAGCCATGGCGCGCGCCTGGACAGGGAAGAGCCCGACGTGGAAACGCAGCATGGAGTAGAGGCCAAGCTTGCCGGCAACCACCATGGCGAGAGCGACGGGCGCTTCGTTGTAGGTGTCGGCGAGCCAACCGTGCAAGGGAAAGACAGGAACCTTGACCGCGAAGGCGAACAAGAACGCCAGCGCGACCCAGAAAAGTGCTCCGGCGGGAAGCACTCCGCTGGCAGTTTGATACTGCAATTCGCTGAAGTTGAACGTGTGCGCGCGCGAGTAGAGCCACAAAATGGCGACCAGCAGCGGTGCGGAGGGAATGAAGGTGAAGAGGAAGAATTTAAGCGCGGCCTTCGGACCGTCCTTGCGGCCGTACATGGCGATGAGGATGGCCATGGGCACGAGGGAAAGTTCCCAGAAGCCGTAGTAGAGCATGAGGTCGAGCGCGACGAAGACGCCAAACATGGCGGTCTGCTGAACCAGGAAAAGCGAGTAGAAGATTTTGCGGCGAGTGTGGATGGCGTTCCAACTGGCGATGACGCCGATGGGAGCGAGAAGCCCAACCAGCACGATCAGCCAGAGGCTGAGGCTGTCGACGCCAACGTGGTAGCAGATGGCGGGGCTTTCGATCCAGGGGATGTTGACTTCAAATTGAAAGCCTGGCTGGCCGGAAATAAAGTGCGCGGGGAGATGGAGCGTGAGGACGAAAGTGACGAGCGTGGTACCGAGCGCGATCCAATTGGGCAGTTTAGCGCGATCGGGTACGAGCGCGACGAGAACCGCGCCCGCCAGCGGTACCAGCAGGATGAGGGTGAGAATGATGGGATCGATTGCTTTCATGGTCAGTGTCCCATCCAGTGCAGATTCAGTTGCAGACCAATGCCATGGGCACCCAGGTAGGTTCCGATTGAACCGTAGAAGACGAACAAGAGAAGCACCGCGGCTGCGGCCGTGAGCCAGGCCGCATACGAGCGCAAGTTGCCCGATTGCCAGCGCTGCAGAATCATTCCCGAAAGGTTGGCGGTCCCGGCAAGCAGCCAAGCCGCGCCGCCCAGAATTCCTGTATCAATGACCCAGCCCAACACGTATTGCGAAGCGGCAAATAGCGGCTTGACCAGGATCACGTTGTAGATCTCGTCAACGTAATACTTGTTGGCGAGGAACTTGTAGCCGGCGGGCATTGCCGCAGCCAGTTGCGCCGGCCGTTCCGTCTTGCGCCGGTAATACTTGTCCGCGATCAGCCAGCCTTCAAGCGCCACGAGAACGGCAACGATGGTGAGGATGAGCTCGAGATGCGGCGTGCCGGAAACTGCGGGGTGAAGGCCGACGGAAGGCGCCAGGAAAGCGCTGAAACGCACGATGCCGATCCAGCCGCCGCAAACGGAAAGCAGCGCGAGAATGATGAGCGGCGCGCGCATGGACCAAGGGCTCTCGTGGGGATGGGCATCGGCTGTTCGCGACTCGCCGAAGAAGGTCATGTACCAGAGGCGGAACATGTAGAGCGCGGTCAGCATGGCCGTGAGGATGCCGACGAACCAGAGAATTTTGCCCTGGGTTCCCTGGGCGAACGCGGCGTAGAGGATCGCGTCTTTCGAAAAGAACGCGGCCAGGGGTGGGAAACCGGCAATGGTGAAGACGGCTACCGTCATGGTCCAGAAGGTGACGGGAAGTTTCTTGCGCAGGCCGCCCATCTTGCGCATGTCCTGCTCACCGCCCATGGCGTGAATGACGGAGCCGGCGGCGAGGAACAGCAGCGCCTTGAAGAATGCGTGCGTAACGAGGTGAAAGATGGCCGCCGAATACGCGGCAACGCCACAGGCCAGAAACATGTAGCCCAATTGCGAGATGGTGGAGTAGGCGAGCACGCGCTTGATGTCGTTCTGGGCGAGGGCGATGGTGGCCGCGAAAATGGCTGTGGCCGCGCCGACGATGGCCACTGTGGCTAGAGCGATGGGCGCGCGGTCGAAGAGGAAATGTGTACGCGCGATCAAATAGACGCCCGCAGTGACCATGGTGGCCGCGTGAATAAGCGCGGAGACCGGGGTGGGGCCTTCCATGGCGTCGGGCAGCCAGACATAGAGCGGCAGTTGCGCGCTCTTGCCGGCAGCGCCCATCAGCAGGCAGAGGCAGATCACGGTGAGGACGCCGCCCGTCCAGACCGGATTCGCGGCGAGCTTGGTGGAGATTTCACTGAACGTGAGCGTGCCGAAGTTGGCGAGGAGAAGAAAAATTCCGATGAGGAAGCCGAAGTCGCCGATGCGGTTGACGATGAAGGCTTTTTTGCCGGCTGCGGCGGCGGATTGCTTCTGGAACCAGAAGCCGATGAGGAGATAGGATGCGAGGCCGACCCCCTCCCAGCCGACGAACATGAGGAGCACATTGCCGGCGAGGACGAGGGTGGTCATGAAAAAGAGGAACAGGTTCAGGTAGCTGAAGTAGCGCGCGTAGCCGGGGTCATCGCGCATGTAGCCGACGGAGTAGACGTGGATAAGGAAGCCGACGCCGGTGACGACGAGCAGCATGACGAGGGAGAGCTGGTCGAGGACGAAACTGAAATCGACGTGCAGCGAAGCGATGGCGAGCCAGGGATGTGGGCAGGTTTCGACGATCGGAAGTGGCGACGGCATCGGCATATCGCCGAAGAATCCGAATGAATTTCCGAGCACCGCCAGAAACGATCCGAGCGGAGCCAATAGAGCAATCGTCGTCACGAGCCACTTTGGCAGGCGTCCACCCAGGAGTCCATTGATCAGGAATCCTGCGAACGGCAGAGCCGGAATGTACCAAAGATGGAAAAGGTATCCGTTCATAGTTTCATCAGGTCGATACGGTCGACGGCCAAGGTGGCGCGTACGCGGAAGACAGCAATAATGATGGCTAGGCCGACGGCGGCTTCGGCGGCGGCGACCATCATGACGAAAAAGACGAAGATCTGCCCTTTCACCTCGTGCCATTGATAGGCGAAGGCGACGAAGGAGAGATTGACGGCGTTGAGCATGAGCTCAATGGACATGAAAACGGTAATGAGATTGCGCTTGATGAGGAATCCGACGACGCCGAGCGAGAAGAGGACAGCGCTCAGGAGCAGATACCAGGTGAGGGGCACATCGTGCGCAAGAAGACTCATTTTTCGGCCGTCCTTTCCGAGCCTTCGCGTCTGGCGATGGCCACTGCGCCAAGGATGGCGATGAGAATGAGCACTGAAGTCAATTCAAAGGGCAGAAGCAGTTCGTGGAAGAGGACCTGGCTGAGGACGACGAGATTGGAACTGTCTTTTGCATTGGTGAGTCCCACGCCCAGATGCGCTGCGACGAGACCCTGAGCACGAAGAATGATGGTGGCAAGAATGGCGAGGAGAACGACAACGGCGGGAAAACCGACACGTGCCGCGGCGCGGCTGCCAAGCGTATGCTCTTCACGACCAGCATTGAGCAGCATGACCACGAAAGTGAACAGCACCATGACGGCGCCGGCATACACGATGATTTGCGCGATGGCGAGAAATTCAGCGCCGAGCAGCAGGTAGAGGACCGCGAGCGAGGTCATGACCACGATCAGCGCAAGAGCGCTGTTGATGGGATGGGTCTGCCACAGGAGATTGATGGCTCCCGCGAGACAGAATCCGGCAAAAAGGAAAAACAAAGTCAGGTGCATTGTTGCCTGGCGTACTGATCAATGCCGGGTCGACCGTTTGGCCGGCAGGTTGAGGGGAAGATAAGCGGAGCCTGGAAGATGTTGCTCCGGAATTGCCCTCCCGATTGTAAATGAGTGCGTTTCAACAAAAATGCTGAATCGCGCTCAACGATACGCAAGCCAGAGGCTTGTTCCCACAATGTTCAGCATGGCCAATGGAAGCAAAAACTTCCAGCCAAAGCTCATCAGTTGGTCATAGCGGAAGCGCGGCAAAGTGCCCCGCACCCAGACATAAAGACAAAGAAAGCAGAAAACCTTGGATACAAACCATAAGAGCGGGAGCAGTGCGTTGATCCAGGTGCTTTGGAATGGCCCCATCAGGTCGCCGAGCGGGCTGGTCCATCCACCGAGAAACAGCAGCGTGGCCACGCAACCCACGTTAATCATGTTGCCGTATTCGGCCATGAAAAACATGGCGAACTTCATCGAACTATATTCGGTGTGATAGCCGCCGGTAAGCTCGCTCTCCGCTTCAGGCAGATCGAAGGGCGAGCGGTTGGTTTCGGCGAAGGCGGCCATCAAGTAGATAAAGAAGGCAATGAACTGCATTCCTCCAAAGATGTTCCAGGTTGCGATGCCGAGCCGGGCCTGCTGCTCGACGATGACGCGAAGGTTAAGCGAGCCGGCGCGAATCACCACGCCGACGAGCGAGAGGCCGAGAGCCAGTTCGTAGCTGATGAGTTGTGCCGAGGAGCGCAGCGCGCCAAGCAGCGAGTACTTGTTGTTCGACGACCAGCCAGCAAGGGCAATGCCGTACACGCCCACGGAAGTGACGCCGAGAATCACGAGCAGGCCGACGTTGATATTTGAAATCTCGAAGAAATCGAAGCCGTGCGGACCCATACCAGGCGCGCCAAAAGGAATGACGGAGATGGCAATGAGCGCGCAGCCAAGAGAGATGATGGGCGCCAGCAAATAGAGCGGGCGGTAGACGGCGGTGGGAATCAGATCCTCTTTGAGGAACGACTTGGCGCCATCCACAAGCGGCTGCAAGAGGCCGAAGGGGCCAACACGGCTGGGTCCCCAGCGGTTCTGGATGCGGCCCACCAATTTTCGCTCAAGGAGCACGGTGTAGGCGATGCCCATGAGCATCACCACCGTGACCACGGCGACTTTGAGCAGGTTCCAGAGAAAGAATGCGAGGATCGTCACGTGCGTTCGGCCTTCTTTGGACAGCGAGTCAGCAAGTTAGCAAGTCAGCGGCGACTGGTACATTTCTTAGTCGGCCGCGGTTTCCGCCAGTTCCTTTGTTTGGTGTTGCGTCAGCTGCTTGAGCGCAGGGCTGTAATTGCCCAGCGTTCCCGAGGTGAAGAGCGTGTCGTGCGCAGGAACAACCAAGCCGGGGCTTGTGAGAGCTTTTAGCGGCACAAATCCGGGCGTGGCCTCGAGTTCCGTATGCACATCGTTGCCTGCGAAAAGGTTGATCCGGTCGAGCTTGTATCCGGGGACGAGGCGTTCAATTTCATCCAGGAGCGCGAGCGGATCGAAAGGGCTCAGTTTGGGTTCGAGACCGTTGGCCTCAAGCCAGACGGCGTGGCGATCGGCTTCGCCGGCCTGTGCGCCGCGTGACTGGCCGAGATCGCCCGTAATGCCACGCTTGCCGAAGGGAACCAGGGTGCTGACGTCGATTCCCATGCTTCCGGCGAGGCGGACGAGGATTTCGAAATCCGGTTTGACTCCGGCGCGGTCGGCGGCCTTGCGCGCCATTTGGATGTCGCCATAGGTGTTGGTCACGGTGCCGGACTTTTCATAGAGGCTGGCGGCGGGAAGAACCACATCGGCCAGTGCGGCGGTTTCGGTGAGGAAAAGATCCTGCACGATGACAAAGGTATCCTTGAGGGCCGCGGGATCGAGCTTGGCGCGAGAAGCCGGATTGGCGCCGACGATCAGGAGTGCGCCGAGTTCGCCGTTTGCGGCGGCTTCGAGCATTTGCGGCAGCGTTTTGCCGGGTGCGGCGGGAAGGTTGGGATACTCGGCGAAGGCGCCGGGCGCTGTGATCGGAACGTATCCGGGCAGCAGATCGGGGAACAGGCCCATATCGGCTGCGCCGCGCGAGTTCGCGTGGTCGCCTAGATAAGCGAAGCGAACAGAATCGGGATTGGGGCCGCGCTTGAGACCCCAGGCAACGAGATTCTCGGCCTCCTCACCGCGAAACTCCTCGCCAAAGACAACGATGAGTGAATCCTCGGCAAGAAGCGCCTTGCTGAAGTCGGATGTGCCGTGATCGAGAAAGGCGGCGAGATCCTTATAGCCGCCGGGTGGAAGCTCCTGCGTGGCTTTGGCTTGACGGTCCAACTTAATGGGCTTGGCGTTGGCAATGTACAAGCGCGCGCGGTTCAGGCGCACATTGGTGCGCAGCAACCAGGCGAGCAGCGGATGCTCCTCCGTGGGATTGCCGCCAACGAGAAGAATGGCGCAGGCCGAAGCGATGTCGCGCAGACTCGCGGTCTTTCCGCGACTTCCGGCGAGAGCGTGGGCAAAGGCTGCGTAATCGGTGCTGCGCTTGTGGTCGATGTTGTTGGTCCCGAGCACCGTCCGCGCGAACTTCTGCAGCAGGTAATTCTCTTCATTGGTGGTGCGGTTGGAACCGATGACGCCGATGGCCGCGCCCCCTCGCGCATCGCGAATCTCCTTCAGTTTGCCGGCGGCAATGCGAAGCGCGTGCTCCCACGTGGCAGGTTCGAGCTTGCCGGCCGCATTGCGAACCAGCGGTTGCGTCAAACGGTCGGGGCTCTCGACAAAGTCGAAACCGAAGCGACCCTTGGCGCATAGGTAGTCGTTATTGATGCCGCTCTTGTCGCGATTGTCGGCGCGCACGATTTCGGCACCGTCGTTGGTGGAGCGGACGCCGAGGGTGACCTTGCAGCCGTCGGCACAGTGCGTGCAGACGGTGGAGACGTGGCTCATCTCCCAGGGCCGCGTCTTGTAGCGATAGCTGCCGCTGGTGAGCGCGCCCACGGGGCACACGTCAATGCACATGCCGCATTGTTCGCAGTCGAGTTGATGATTGTCGTTGGGTGCGATCACGGAGTTTGCGCCGCGATTCTGGATACCGAGCGCCCAAACGTCCATGCCTTCGCCGCACATGCGGATGCAGCGGTAACAGAGGATGCAGCGCGGGCGATCGTAGAAGACGGCCGGCGACCATTGTTGCTCGTCGCGATGATGCTTGACCTCGACGTACTGGCTTTCGCCTGCGCCGTACTTGAAGGTCATGTCCTGGAGTTCACACTCGCCACCCGCGTCGCACACAGGGCAATCGAGCGGGTGATTGCCGAGAAGCAATTCGATGGTGGCCTTGCGCGCCTGCGCGATTTCGGGCGAGTCAGTGATGAAAACCTGGCCCTCGGCCACGGTAGTGGTGCAGGCGGTTTGCAGCTTGGGCACTTTTTCCTGGCGCACGACGCACATCCGACAGGCGGCCTGGAGGCTCAGGCCAGGGTAATAGCAGAAGGCTGGAATTTCGATGCCGGCTTTGCGGCAAGCGTCAATGAGGAGCGTCCCCGCTGGAGCGGTGAGCTTTTTGCCATCGACTGTGAATGTGACATCAGGCATTCTTCGTTTGCGGTCCCTCAGGGGCTAAAGCCCCGATCATTTCTTTCTGTCATCGGCACGAGCCAACTCGTGCCCTTTCACGAAATCGGCATCGCCCCTACGGGGCTTCACATCAGTTTCACTCCCGTACCCCACGCTGAAGCGCGGGGCTAACAACCGTTGCGCCTACCGCGCGCGCGGCACGGCTAAAGCCGTGCCCTTTCAACACTTCTCCGGGCCTGAAGGCCACGGTTTAATTCAACCTCGATTCAGAGGCCTAAAGGCCTCTGCTCCCTCCGCTAGATGCTTACGGTCCCTGTTCCTTTCGTCATACCCCTGATGGTCCCTGCTCCCTCCGTCCTACCTAAAGGCCCCGGATCTTCCGTCACACCACCGTTAACTGCGGTACGCCTTCCCTCGCGAAGGGACACGGCTTTCCGTTCAGGTGATCTTCAAACTCCTTGCGAAACTTCTTGACGAACGCGATGGTCGGCATGGCCGCGGCATCGCCCAGCGGGCAGAAGGTGCGGCCCAGCATGTTCTCGGCCAGGTATCGCATATTGTCGATGTCGCTCTCGCTTCCGAAGCCGGCGTGGAAGCGTGTAAGCGATTTTTTGAGCCAGTCGGTGCCTTCGCGGCAGGGAATGCACCATCCGCAGCTCTCGTGCGCATAGAAGCTGCTGGTGCGGAGCGCGAACTCGACGATGCAGGTCTGGTCGTCGATCACGACCACTCCGCCGGAACCAAGCATGGAGCCGGCTTTACCGACTTGATCGAAGTCCATGCCGATATCGATCTCTTCAGGCAGCAGAACCGGAGTGGACGAGCCGCCTGGAACGACAGCCTTGAGTTTGCGCCCGCCGCGCATGCCGCCAGCCACTTCGTAAATCATCTTCTTGAGGTTGTAGCCCATCGGCAATTCGTAAACGCCGGGGCGCTCCACGTGGCCGCTGATGCCGAACAGGCGTGTGCCGCCATTGCGCGGAGTGCCAATCCCCGCGTAAGCCGCTGCGCCCATCGTGATCACGTGGGGCACGGTCGCGATGGTCTCGGCATTATTAATGACCGTAGGACCGCCGTAGAGGCCGACCACGGCAGGGAAGGGCGGCTTGATGCGCGGTACGCCGCGTTTGCCTTCAAGCGACTCCATGAGCGCGGACTCTTCGCCCACCTCGTAGGCGCCTGCGCCGGTCTGCGTGATGATCTGAAACTCGATGCCGGAACCGAAGATATCTTTGCCGAGAAATCCGCGCTCGTAGGCGTCGGCGACGGCGCGCTCCATGATTTCGAGAAGATAGCGATACTCGCCGCGCAGGTAGATAAAGCCCATGCGCGCGCCCACTGCAAGGCCGGCGATGATGGTGCCCTCAATTACGGCATGCGGATCGTGCAGAAAGATCAGATGATCCTTGCAGGTACCCGGCTCGCTTTCGTCGCCGTTCACAAGAATGTACTTGGGCTTGGCGGATTGTTTGGGGACGAAGGACCACTTCATGCCCGCCGAGAAACCCGCGCCGCCACGTCCGCGCAGGCCGCTGGCTTTCATCTCGTCGATGATCCACTCTGGGGTCTGGGCAAGGCATTTTTTCACGGCCTGATATCCGCCCAGCTCGAGATAGCGATCGATCTTTGCCGCACCCATGCCGAAACGCCGAGAGACGACCTTCACTTCATCGGGATGAGAGACGAGCCTAGGCATCTTTTCCCTTGTTTTGGACGTGCTTTCCAGGTGGGTTGAGATTGGCGGGCATTTCGGCCTTTGCTTGCCCGCGATAGCCGCTGAGAATGCCGGGGACGAGATCGGGCTTGATCTCATCGTGATAGTCGTAGTTGACTTGAATGGCCGGCGCCCAACAGCAGGCGCCGATGCACTCCACTTCTTCGACGGAGAAGAGGCCGTCGGACGTCACGCCTTTGGGGCCGACGCCGAGTTCTTCCTGGAAGCGCTCGTAGACGTCGTAAGCGCCGCGCAACATGCAACTGATATTGGTGCAGACCTGAATGTTGAATTTGCCTGCGGGCTTGAAGCGGAGCATCGAATAATAGGTGGCGACGTTGCGGACTTCGAGCTCTGTAATGCCGATGCGCCGCGCGATCTCGGCGACGACCGCATCCGAAAGATAGCCGACTTCATCCTGCGCGTAGAGCAGCATGGGGATAAGCGCCGAACGCTTCACGGGGTACTTCTCGACCAACGCATCGAAGCGCTTGGCCAGCTTGGGCGAGAAGATCGACATGGTTTCGCTTTTCGGGCTCATTGCATCAACTCCCGTGCCCAGGCTTCGGCCGCCAAGTCCATGGCTTCCTCGGTCGATTCACTGCGCACGTTGCCGGATTCGGTCAATTCCAGGGTTCCGGTGATTCTATTTTCTCGCGTCCAGGCGATGAATGCACCGCTGCGGGTGAGGCGGAGCCATTTTCCCTCGTGGCGCACCGTAATTTCTTCCTCGCCGGCTTCGACAGTGGCGTGGCGATTGTTGTGAAATCCGTGCGCCGCGGTGTAGCTGCGGAGCAGGGAGGCGAGGGAGGTCCAGAGCTCGATGTAGATATGCTCGTCGCGAATCGTCACGGTCTGGCCCAAGCAAACTTCCCTCAGGGGCTAAAGCCCCAACTTTGTCTCGCACGCTATTCGGCACGACTGAAGCCGTGCCCTTTCAATACATTCATCCGATTACCGCTACAATCAACCGGTTACCGCCACATTCAACCAATTACTGGTACATTCAACCGATTACCGGTCGATTTCTCCGAGCACAATGTCGATGGAGCCGATGACAGCCACGAGGTCGGCGATCAGGCCGCCCTTGCACATGGTTTCGATGGCCTGCAGCGTGGCAAACGAGGGATAGCGCATGTGCACGCGGTAGGGCTTAGCGGTGCCGTCGGAGACGACGTAATATCCCATCTGCCCGTGGCCGCATTCGACGCCCTGATAGACTTCGCCGGCGGGGACGGCGAATCCCTCGGTGACGATCTTGAAGTGATGGATGAGCGCCTCCATCTGCGTTTTCATTTTTTCGCGGTCAGGCAGAACAATTTTGGGCGCGTCGGCTTTGACTGGTCCGCCGGGCATGCCGTCGAGCGCCTGCTGAATGATTTTGGTGCTCTCGCGCATCTCGATCAGGCGCACTTCGTATCGCGCCCAGGTGTCGCCCACCGTGGAAATCGGGACTTTGAATTGGAACTTCTCGTAGCCGGAGTAGGGCATGTCGCGGCGGAGATCGATATCGACACCGGAGGCGCGCAGGGGTGGGCCGGTTACGCCGAGCGCAATGGCATCGGCTGCAGAGAGATAGCCCACACCCTTCAAGCGATTCATGAAGATGGGATTGCCCGTCAGAAGGTTCGAATATTCGTCGATCTTCTCAGGAAATCCGTGAATGAATGCAGCGACGCGATCGAGCCAGCCGAGCGGCGGCTCCATGGAGAGGCCGCCGATGCGGAAGTAGCTGGTCATCATGCGCTGGCCGGCCACAGCCTCGAACAATCTCAGAATTTCCTCACGTTCGCGGAAGGTGTAAAGAAACACCGTGAGGGCGCCAATATCCATGGCGTGGGTGCCGAGCCAGATGAGATGTGAATTCAGCCGACTCAGCTCGGTGAGCAGGACGCGAATCCATTGCGCGCGCTCGGGGATTTCGAGGTTGAGGAGCTTTTCGACGGCCAGGCAATAGCAGAGATTGTTGGAGAGCGGATCGAGATAATTAACGCGGTCGGTGAGGGGAACGACCTGCTGATAGAACTTGGCCTCGCATGTCTTCTCGATGCCGGTGTGCAGATAGCCGATCTCAGGGCGGACGCTGACAATGACTTCACCGTCGAGTTCGACGACCAGGCGCAGGACACCATGGGTCGCAGGGTGCTGCGGGCCCATGTTGAGGACCATACGCCGTTCGCCGGTGCTTTCGGAGGCGGGCAATTCGAGGACGGGCGCGCCAGGGTTCTCGCTCATTAGCGATATCCCTCCACGGGGTAATCCTTGCGCAGGGGATGACCTTTCCAGTCGTCCGGCAGCATGATGCGGCGCAGGTCGGGATGCTCGGCAAAGTGGATGCCGAAGAGATCGAAGACCTCGCGCTCGTAATAGTTGGCACCCGCCCAGACCGGCGTGATGGAGTCGACGCTGGGCTCGGCTTCATCGAGCAGTACGCGCAGCCGAATGCGTTCCTTCAGCGCGTGCGAGAGGATGTGGTAGCTCAACTGGAAACGCGGCGCAAGGGGATACCAATCGACGGCCGTCATATCCTCAAAGAAGTTGTAGCCAGCGGCCTGCACGGCGGCGCAGGCGGCGCGAATCTCAGTGGACGCGACGGTGAGGGTCAATTCGCCGAAATCGAATTTGGCATCGGTGAAGGCGTCAGGCTTCCATGCCAGAAGCGCCTTGATCGCAGGATGGTCAGACATCTCCGCAAGGACAGCTTGCTTGCCCGATAAAGTGAGGGTTTGACTCGCCATCCTAAAGATCCGCCTTGTCGTGGCTCCAGTTCAGGACGCCTTTGCGCACGATGTAGTAGAGGCCGACACCGACAAAGCCGAGGTAGACGAGCATCTCCCAGAAGCCGAAGAGGCGCGAACAGCCGGTGAGCGCAGGCAGGCGACGATAGATGACCGCCCAGGGCATCATGAAGACTGCTTCCACGTCGAAGAGGATGAACAGAACCGCGACCAGATAAAAGCGCACGCTGAAACGGCCGCGCGCGTCGCCGGTGGCCTCGATGCCACATTCGTAGGCATCGAGCTTGACGACAGTATTGCGATGGCGGCCCACAAACCATGAGGCTGTAACCATCCCCACGCCGAGCAAGAACGCGGCAAGAATCTGCATCAAAAGCGGGAGATATTGCCAGTCATAGGGAACCATTGCCGCCCAATCCCAAGGAAATCGATAAAACTGCGCCCCTTGCGCCAAGAAAGAGCTCTGGACACGCAGGATTCTAGTTTGAGATTAGGTTTTTAGGCTGATCCCGTCAAGGCAACGAGCCGATAAGTAGTGACAAAGTGCTTTATCGTGCAGGAGGCAGGGCGTTTCAGTGGAAAAGGGGGTGTTTGGGGTGATTCCTGACCCAAGTGATGTGAGCTGGGTCACTGGACTTCCCATTTTGGAGGGTGCATAAAGTAACGTGTACCGAATTGAAATAGTACTTTGGTTATCTGTTTGACGGATGACCTAGCGCCGATCATAGAGGCGAGGATAAGAAGCATGACGGCAACTTCAGCAGCGTGTGGGTTCCCGATCAGGACAGCGGCGCCGGCGGCAGTAACGGGCCGTGGCGTGGTGCGTCGCCGCAGGATCTCACCCGAGGCAGGTCACGCGCTGGAGATTCTCGGGCACGCGATCGAGTATCTGACGGACGAGTTTGTTTATGCGGGCGGGTCCTTCTCTGCGCACGATGCGCAGGTGGAAGCCGTGCAGTTGCTCATGGGCCTCAATCGAGAGGTCTACTTCGACTGCCCTGAAGTTCCGACCTTCGCCGATCGCTTCCGCACGTTTGTGCGTCTACGCACGGCGTAAACAACCCACAGCCGACGGTTCGCAGCTTCTGGCCGGCTTCTGTTTGTCTGTTGCGCCTACTGTCCCAGCAGCAAAACCCCAAATAACACCAGCCAGGCAAAACCCATGGTGTGCCAGAACCATGCTGTTGAGTCCACGGCAATCTGGCGGGACTCCACGCGTTTGAGGCGCGCAAGGGCGCAGAGGCAGAAGAGCAATGCCAGCACGCCGAGAATCAGGTGCGCGGCGTGCAGTCCGGTGATGATGTAGAAGAAATAACTTGCCGGCGTGGCCCAGCGATCGAAGGCAAATCCCTGCACGGTTAATTGTTTCCATGCCAGGGCCTGGCCGCCGAGAAACAAAAGCCCAAGAGCGAGAGTGACCGCAATCCAGGGCAGGGTGCGGCGCAGTGCCGGACGGCCCAGTCCGAGCCACTCTTCCAGAACGTCAAATTCGCGAAAGATGTGCCGGCGCGCCAGCTCCATGCTGAGGCTGCTCAACAGCAGGGCCGCGGTATTCAGAAAAAGGATGGGTGGGAGCAGAACCGGATGCCAGTCGCCGATCTGGCGCAGAGTCCGCGGATCCATGTGGGTGCCGGTCTGGCGCGCATAAAACAAGACCACCAGCACCACGAAGAACATCATGTCGCCGGCCAGCGCGCAAAAGACAAAGGCGCGGGTGCGGTGCAGACTCTCTCGAGGGCCACGCCGCGGTTTTCTCCAGTCGTCGTCGCCTCCACCGCCCCCGCCACCGGTAGGGCGGCGGTCCACGGGTGGTTTGCCCCCGGTTCCGGGCGCCTTCCGTTCGATTTCCGTCGGAATGGGCGAAAAGATGGACGGCATCGAGCCCTCCGTGAGGATGAGGTTACTCTTACTCTTTCTTGGACGCACTCAAAAACGAAGAATATTCTTGCGTCTCGCAAGATGGCACGCCATCGCACCCTAGATGGCGCGATCATCTCTTCGGATTTCTTTTGCAACCACAGGTGCACGTTGCAATGCCTGCAAAAAAGGGAAGTCGAGCAGCGCGCAAGGCCGCAAAGTTTCCTGGCTTCGTTCAACCGCACCGGGCGGCGATGCTTACCAGCCGCGCGTCTGCAGCAACTGCGATTCTTCCAGGCCCGCAGCGGCCAGGCCCTTCATGGTTCCGGTCACCTGTTCGCTCACCTCGGCCAGAATCTTGGGATCGTTGGCATGCGTAGTGGCCATCACGATGGCCTTGGCGCGCGAGGTGGCTTCTTCGCGCTCCTTGGGGTCGTTCTCCACGTCGAGCGGGGTCGCGCGCTCCTTCATGAAGATGCCCGAGCCGACAAAGATGGCTTCGGCGCCGAGCTGCATCATCAGCGCGGCGTCGGCGGGCGTGGCGATGCCGCCGGCAGAGAAGTTGGGCACGGGCAGTTTGCCGGTTTGGGCAACCATGCGGACCAGTTCGTAGGGGGCCTGGTGTTCCTTGGCTGCGGCGTAGAGCTCCTGGTCGGTGAGCACTGTAAGCACGCGCATTTCGCGAGTGATCTGGCGCATGTGCTGGACGGCGTGGACGACGTCGCCGGTCCCTGCTTCTCCTTTTGTGCGGATCATGGCCGCGCCTTCTGCAATGCGCCGGAGCGCCTCTCCGAGGTTTCGCGCACCACACACAAAGGGTGTAGTAAAAGCGTGCTTGTCGATATGGTGGGCCTCATCCGCGGGGGTCAGCACTTCGCTTTCGTCGATGAAATCCACGCCCAGTTCCTGGAGAATTTGCGCTTCGGCAAAGTGGCCTATGCGGGCCTTGGCCATGACAGGAATGGAAACGGCCTGAATAATCTGCTTGATCAAGGCGGGCCGGGCCATGCGGGCCACGCCGCCCTCGGCACGGATCATGGCCGGCACGCGCTCCAGAGCCATGACGGCGACAGCACCGGCCTCTTCGGCGATGCGCGCCTGTTCGACGCTCATCACGTCCATGATGACGCCGCCCTTGAGCATCTCTGCCAGGCCCACTTTCAGGCGCAGGCTGGTTCCCGTCAGACTCGTGTTTTCAGTTGGTTCCGGCATATTCTTCGACCTCGCAAAGCAGCTCTTTCGCATCCCCAGGGAATGAAAAAGCCGAACGATCTTCCACTTTTTAGTGTAGCAGCGATGCGGTTTGCCTGCTGCGTGGATCGGAATGGGACCATGCGCCGGCGCAATTCTTAAACCAAACCAATCCTCTCCATCGTCCTCTGGTCCTCTTTCTGCTGCTGTCTCTTCCGGAATGGCGACAGCACATCCACTGCCGGCACCTGCGGGGGCGCCACATCCCGCGGGGGCACCAAATCCGAGGCCAGCGCCTACGCCGCGCGCAGCCGCGGCAGAGGCGGTCCAGGCCCTGGTTCCGGCGCCGCAGCCGCCGCAGAGCGAAACCGGGCCGGCATTCAGCGCACCGATTCCGCAATTGCCCGTGGAACTGGGCGTGACCATCCCCGTGCGCGAGTTTCGCATGCGCCAGTTGCTGACCCTGGCTCCGGGGCAGGTGATCGAGACGCAATGGAACCACGGGGACGATCTTCCCCTGGCCGCAGGCGACGTGCAGTTGGCGTGGAGCGAGTTTGAAGTGGTGGAAACCCGGTTGGCGGTGCGCGTGACGCGGCTGGCGTAAGAGCGCAATGAGGAGAGGCAGCTGAATGGCAGGCGGAGCAGAGGAAAAGACGGGGAGTCCCGGTGGATGGGCGGGGTGGCTGCTGGCAAAGTGGCATGGCCGGCAGCGCGCGGAGCCGCGCCTTGCGCTGGTGGAGCGCATCACGCTCGCGCCGCGCCAGTCTCTGGCGCTGATTGAAGCCGAAGGGCGCAGGATTCTGGTTGCAACCTCGGCCGAAGGCGGTCCGGCGTTCTATCCGCTGGACGAAAACGCGCACGCGAGGACCTACGCGGGTGCGAACGACGGATTGCGCGGCCGGCCGAGGGTCTCATGGTAGGCGCCTGGCTCCTACAGATGGCGGCGGCTCCGGCAGCAGTGCCACTTTTGCCCGATCTGAACACGAAACTGCGGCCCTCGGACGCAACGCCGTGGACGATTTTGCTGGTTCTGACGCTGATCACGCTGCTGCCCGCGATCCTGATGGCGATGACGCCCATGGTGCGCCTGCTGATCGTCTTTCACTTCCTGCGCCAGGCGCTGGGCACGCAGACCGCGCCCTCGAATCCCACGCTCATGGGGCTGGCGCTGATGATGGCGTGGTTCCTGATGACGCCGGTGCTGAACCAGGTGGATCAGCAGGCCGTCGAGCCCTATCGCAACGGCCAGATTACCGGCATGGAGGCCATCGACCGCGGCGCCGAACCCGTCAAGCACTTTCTGCTCAAGTACGCACGCGAGAAGGACCTGGCGCTGTTTACGGCCGCAGGCCAGATTCCGCGGCCCAACACGCCCGACGACTTGCCCATGCGCGTAGTGATTCCCGCCTACATCCTCTCCGAGCTCAAGGCGGGATTCGCGATCGGCGCAGTGCTGTTTCTGCCCTTTCTGCTGATCGATATGGTGACAGCTTCGATCACGACCTCGATCGGCATGTTCCAGTTGCCGCCGGTGGTGGTCTCGACGCCGCTCAAGATTCTGCTCTTCGTGATGGTGGACGGCTGGAACCTGCTGGCGAACTCGTTGCTGCGGAGCTTTTAGATGACACCGGACCTGGTAGCCGAGTTGATGCGCCAACTGATGCGCGAGGCCATGATCGTGGCCGCGCCGCTGCTGATCGCCGCGGCGGCGCTGAGTTTTGTGCTCAGCCTGATCCAGACCCTGACCAGCCTGCAGGAGCAGTCGCTGACCTCGGTGCCGCGCCTGACCGCGATCGCGCTGATCCTGCTGGCGGGCATGCCGTGGTTTCTCGAAAGGCTGGCCAACTACACCCAGCTGCTGCTGGGCGACTTTCGCCGCTACCTGGGGTGAGAGAGCAGTCTCTAGCTGCTAGCTCGGGAGTGCCGCTGCGAAATGCACCGGATATCGGGGCTGGGCCGGAGAGGGGCAAGAAGGACATTGAATGCGCTGGACGCAGCATAACGCCGTAAAGACGGAGCTAGCGGCTGGAAGCTAGGAGCTTCATTGACCGATTGGCCGACATTCTTGAGTGCAATGGCGCTGACCGTGGTGCGAGTCAGCGGCATGGTGGCCTTCGCTCCCTTTTTCTCGTCGACGGCCCTTCCCATGCGCGTGAAAGCGGTCTTTTGCGCTGCGGTTGCGTTTCTGCTTGCGCCGCTGGTGGCCGAGCTCCCCCGCGCGCAGACATCTCTCAGCTTCCCGGCGATCCTCGGCGAGCTCGCGATCGGCCTGGTCTATGGCCTTTCGCTGGCGCTGCTGAACGAGATGATGCTTTTCGCCGGCCAGATCGTGGGCCTGCAGTTCAGCTTCTCTCTCGTCAACCTGATGGACCCGGCCTCGGCCATCCAGACACCGCTCCTGGGCGACCTTTTCCAGCTCATGGGCACGCTGGTTCTGATCACCGCCGGCCTCGACCGCATCCTGTTGGCATCGATGGTGCGCAGCTTCCATGCCGTGCCGCTGGGAACCTTCGCGCTCGCACCCCCGACAGCACTGGCCATTGTGCGTGCGGCGAGTGGCGTCTTTCTGGCCGCGGTGGAGCTGGCCGCGCCCGTGCTGGCAGCGACCCTGCTGGTCGAAATCGCGGTAGCTCTGCTGGGCAAATTGAGCCCGCAACTGCCGGTGATGATGCTGACCGTACCGCTCAAGACGTTGACGGGTTTTGCGATTCTCGCCGGTTCTCTGGCGCTCTGGCCGCGGTTTATCGAGGCGCGTTTTAGCGGGCTGCTCGATATGGCCGAGCGGCTGATCCGAACTTCGACTGCCGCGCCCGGCTGGGGAGGCTGATCCATGCCCGGAGAGCGCACCGAACAGGCCACACAGCACCGCCGCGAAAAGGCGCGCAGGGAAGGCGACATCCTGCACAGCCGCGAATTGTCGGCCGCTGCGGGAACTCTGGCCGGAGCGATGGCTCTGGGCGTGCTCGGCCCCCGCACCATGGAGGCCTGGCGCGGCGCCTTTGCCGGATTTCTGGCGCTGGGCGCGAGCGCGCATTGGGAGCCTGCCGCTCTGCAGCCGACGCTCGCGGCCACGCGCCGCCTGATGCTCGAAGTGCTGACGCCGCCGGCGATCGTAATGGCGCTGGTCGTCATGGCGGCTCTGGGAGCGGGCATCGCCCAGACCGGCGGCGTCTCCGTACACGCGAGCGCCCTGGCATGGAAGCCGGAGCGCGTTAATCCTGTGGCGAATCTCAAAAACCTCTTCTCGCTGCGCGCCGCGGCCCGGCTCGCGAAGTCGCTCATCCCGGCCGTTTTTCTGGCGGTGTTCGCCGTCGAACGCATCGCCCGGCAACTCTCGATTCCACCCTTTTCGACCGAGCGGCTCGAACTTCTCGGCGAAGACGTTTACGGATTGCTCGTGGCCGCGGCCTGGCTGCTCTTCGGCTGGTCGGCCATCGACTACGTGGTCGAGTGGCAGAGCCGCGAGTCGCGGCTCAAGATGAGCCGCCAGGACCTGCGCGATGAGTACAAGGAGACCGAAGGCAGTCCGCAGATTCGCGGCCGCATCCGCAGCCTGCAGCGCCAGATGCGCCGCCGCCGCGTGAAGGCCGATGTCGCCAAGGCGGCCGTGGTCCTGACCAATCCCACCCATTACGCCGTGGCTCTTAGCTTTGACTTCGTGACCATGGAGGCGCCCAAGGTGCTGGCCAAGGGGCGCAACCTTCTGGCCGAGGAGATCAAGGCCGAGGCGCGTTGGGCGGGCGTGCCCATTGTGGAGAATCCACCCCTGGCGCAGTCGCTCTATCGCACGGTCGAAGTGGGCCAGTCGATCCCTGTGGAGCTTTATGCCGCGGTGGCCGCGATTCTGGCCTATCTCTACCGCCAGCGTGTGGAGGCCGAGCTCAGGGATCGCCAGGTGCGGGAGGCTGCTGCGCGGCGCTCCGCGCCTTGGGGTCCTGGAGGTGCTTCGCGCTCATGAGTTTTGGGTGCTCCACGCTCGTGAGCTTTGGAGGAGGGTGTCAATGAGTACAGCGACGTTGCCCGCGGGAACGCTTCCGGCACGGACTCCGATCTGGCACCGGCTGCGCGACTACCTGTTGCCCATGGCGGCCATCAGCGTGGTGTTTGTCATGCTGGTGCCGGTGCCGGCCGCGGGCCTGGACCTTCTGCTGGCGCTCTCGATGGCGGCCTCGGTCGTCGTCTTCCTCTCCGCCGTACAGATTCGCCGCGCCGTCGAACTGTCCGTGTTTCCCACCCTGCTTTTGCTGCTCACCCTCTTCCGCCTCTCGCTCAACATCGCTTCAAGCCGGCGCATTCTCCTGCACGGCCAGGAGGGAACCGCCGCGGCGGGCAAGGTGATCGAGGCCTTCGGACAATTCGTGGTGGGCGGCAATTACGTGGTCGGCTTCGTGCTCTTTCTGGCGTTGATCGCGATCCAGTTTCTCGTGGTTTCGCACGGCGCCGTGCGCACCGCCGAGGTTACGGCGCGGTTCACGCTGGATGCTCTTCCCGGCAAACAGATGGCCATCGACGCCGACATGAACGCGGGGCTTATTGACGAGGCCGAGGCGCGCCGCCGGCGCCAGGCCATTGCGCGCGAGGCCGAGTTCTACGGCGCCATGGACGGCGCGGCGCGCTTCAACCAGCGCGACTCTCTGGCCACGATCCTGATCACGGCCATCAACATCGTCGCCGGCCTCTTGATCGGGACCCTGCAACAGGGCGTCGAGCTAGGCGAGGCCGCGCGCACCTACACCGTGCTCACCGTGGGCGATGGCCTGGTGACCATCATTCCCTCGCTGTTGGTCTCCGTGGCCGGCGGCATCACGCTGACGCGCGCCAACTCGGCCGGCATGCTGGGCACGGAAATCCGGCAGCAGCTACTGGGCCGTCCCGCGACGCTCTACATGGCGAGCGCGGTCTCGGCCTGCATGTGCCTGATTCCGGGCTTGCCGAAGATTGCCTTTCTGGCCGTGGCCGGAGGGCTGTATGTGGGCGGCAGGCGGCTTCGGGCGCTGTCTCCGGCCGCCGTGGCGGAGCCTGCGGCGATCGAAAAAAAGAAACTCGAAGGCGCGCAGATTTCCGAGCTCTCTTCGCTGCTCCGCCTCGAGGACCTGACGCTCGAGATCGGCTTCCAGTTGATTCCGCTGGTCGACGAGAAGCAGGGCGGGCATTTGCTCGCAAGGGTACGCGCCCTGCGCCGTCACCTTTCCTCCGAGATGGGCTTCCTGGTTCCCCCCGTGCACATCTCCGACAACCTGCGCCTCAAGCCGCGCGAGTATGTAATCTCGCTGCGCGGTATCGAGGTAGGCCGCTGGCAGACGGAGGGTCCGCATCTCTTGGCCGTCTCGGGAGAGCCCGGCCGCAGGCCGCTGACCGGCAAAGAGACCAGAGAGCCGGCCTTTGGCGTCCCCGCGGTCTGGATCGCTCCCGCGCTCGAAGAACAAGCGATTGCCGCCGGCTACTCGGTGGTGGACGCGGTCACGGTGATGACGACACACCTCGGCGAACTGATCCGCCAGCATGCCGGAGAGCTGCTGGGACGTGCCGAGATCAAGCGCTTGCTCGACGCTCTCAACGACTCCCACCCCAAGCTGCTTGAAGAGTTGGTGCCTAAGCTGCTCACCCTGGGCGAAGTGGCGCGGGTTCTGGAGCAGTTGCTGCGCGAACGGGTTTCCATTCGCGATATGGGCGCGATTCTGGAGGCACTGCTCGAAGCCGCACCCCTGAACAAGAGCCTGGTAGCTCTGGTCGAAGCCTCCCGCCAGGCGCTGGGGCGCAGGCTGGTGCGCCCGCTCCTCGATAGCGAGGGCCAGTTGCCGGTTCTTCTCCTCGATCCCGCGCTGGAAGAGGAGATTCTTTCCGCCGTCGCGCCGGAGTCGGGCCAGCGGCTGCTCGCGGCCTCCGCACCCCAGGGAACCCCGATCGTCCGACGCCTCGCCGATTCTGTGAGATCCCTTATCGGCTCAGCATCCTCTGCGGCACCGCCCGTGCTCCTCTGTCCCAGTCCGGCGCGCTTTCACGTCAAGCGCTGGCTGGAACCGGTGTTGCCGCGTCTGGCCGTCGTGGCCGCCAGCGAGATTCCGCCGGAGATCCGGCTGCGCCCGGTGGGCGCCGTGCGCTGACGTCGGCAGTTTGAGCGCAGTGACTGAGTTCGAGTAAGGGGGAAGGCAATGGGAGTCGACGGGACGGCTGCAATGAGAGACCCCAAACCCGCGCGCCGCTCGACGGCAGCGGGCGGCTATCCTCCGGCCGGCATGCCGCCGGCATTGACCGGCGAGCAGGAGCGCGTGCTGCTTGAGCACCTGCCGATTGTGCGCTTTCTCGCGCGCCGCATCCACGAGCGGCTGCCGCAGCACGTCGACATTGAGGATCTGGTCTCGGCGGGCGTGGTGGGGTTGATGGACGCCTTCGCCAAATTCGATCCTGAAAAAAAGGTGCAGTTCCGCAGCTACGCGCAGTTTCGCATCCGAGGCGCGATTCTCGACAGTTTGCGCACCCTCGACTGGAGTCCGCGTGAACTGCGCCGCAAGGGCCGCGCGGTCGAGGAAGCCATTCGCGTGCTGACGGCCCGTCTGGGCCGCGCCCCCGGCGAGGCCGAGGTTGCCGCCACGATGGGCATCGGTCTCGAGGACTACCAGCAACTGCTCGGCGATCTCAAGGGGCTCGAGATCGGCACCCTGCATATCGAGCGCAGCGAGAACTCCGGCGAGGAGGAGCTGGCCTATGTGCCGGGCCGCCCCGAGGAGGATCCGCTCTTCCGCTGCCTGAGGGGCGAGCTCGAAGAGCGGCTGGGGGAGGCGATCGCCAATCTGCCGGACCGCGAGCGGCTAGTGATGACCCTCTACTACTACGAAGAGATGACCATGCGCGAGATCGGCCTGGCGCTGGGCGTGGTCGAGTCGCGGGTCTCGCAGGTGCACGCTTCTGCGGTGGTGCACCTGCGCGCCGCCTTGCGCGACCTGGCGACGCATGGCGCCGGAGACCGGCTGCCTCCGCGCAAACCGCTGCACAAAGCCTGATGGGGCAGCATGAATGAAAAAGCGTAGTCAAGGAGCGAGGATTGACGGAAAAGACCCTCAAGCAGGATGAGATTGATGCTCTCTTCGAGGCCGCGCGCAGAACCTCGCCTGAGTCGTCGCGCCCCGAGGTGCGGGCGCGTGTGACGCCGTACAACTTCTCCTCCGCAGGACAGATCTCGACCGACCAGCTGCGCGCCATCAGCATGCTGAACGACCTGTTTGCGCGCAATCTCACCCACAACCTGGCTGCATGGCTGCGCACCCGCTTTCAGGTCAATCTGGTTTCGGCCGAGCAGATCCAGTTCAATGAGTTTCTGCTCAGAATTCCCGAGATCAGCTATGTGGCTTCGGTGCGCCTCGAGCCGCTCGGGGCGCTCTCGGTGCTGCAGCTGGATTTGGGGTTGGCGCCGCCCATCATCGACCTGCTCCTGGGCGGCGACGGCAAGGACGGCCCCTTGCGCGAGCTGACAGACATCGAAGAATCGATCCTGGGCAGCGTGGTGGAGATCATCTGCCGCGAACTGGCGATCGCCTGGCAGCCGGTCGGCCTCGGCTTCACTTTCGAGCGCCGCCAGATGCAGACCCAGGTGGCGCGCATCATCGCCGTCACCGAAAAGGCGCTCTGCCTGAGCTTTGAAATCCGCATGCCACACAGCTCGGGACTGTTGAATCTGGCCTTTCCCGCGGTAGTGGCCAACACCATCCTGCGCCGGCTGACGACCGACTGGGGCCGGCGCTGCCGCCACACCGATGAAACGCGCTCGCGCATCTCGGCGTTGGTGCGGCGCATCCGTTTCGGCTGCACGTTGCAGCTGCCCACCGTACGCCTGGAAGCGAGCGCACTCGAAGCGCTCCACGCGGGCGACGTACTGCGCCTTAAAGTGGCCGCGGACACGCTCTCCGAGTGGCGTGTGGGCGGTTTGCCGCTTCTCGAGGCGCGGGCCATGCGTCTCGGCGTGCACCGCGCGGCGCGGGTGGAACACGCGATTGCCGGGGGTGAGCGATGAAGACCTACTTCGATTGCTGGGCCGAGGTGGCCGCAGCGCTCTTCTCGCAGGCCCTGGCCGGCGAACCGGAACTGGCCGAGTCTCTTCCCAAGCCGCTGGGCGCGGGCTCGTTCGGTTGGGCGGCCACGCTCAAGGGAGACGTGGAGGGCCGGTTTGCAGTCCTGCTCGACGGAGCGCTGCTCGAGACCTCGCTGGTGGGCGAGGGCGTGGATCAAAAGGCCGGCTGGGAGGAACTGGTGCGCGAGTCCGTCAGCGCCGCCGCGGGAGAGTTGCTGGCGCGCTCGGGCAAGAAGTGCCAGGTGACGAGTTTTGAGGAAATTGCGGAACAGGGTCAGACTTCCAGCGCCTTTCAGCTCCGTGCGGGCGACCGAGCGTGGACGGTTCTGGTTCGGGATGAGTTGCGCGGTGTCGAAGACAAGATGCAGGCGGAAGCCGGCCGAAGGACTGTGCCGGAATCAGGGGTTCAAGAAGCGCCCGGCGTCGCCCCGGAGTCTCCTGGCTCAGGGTTGACTCCTGGCCTCGAACTGCTTCTTGATGTCGAACTGGAAGCCTCGCTGCGCTTTGGCGCGCGCGAGATGCCGCTCGGCGAGATTCTCGATCTGGGGCCAGGCGATGTGGTGGAGCTCGATCGCCATGTGGCCGATCCCGTGGACCTGATTGTGGGCGACAAGATTGTGGCGCGCGGCGAGGTGGTGCTGGTCAACGGCAACTTCGGGCTGCGCGTGACCGAGGTGGCGGCGCCCAGGAAGCGCCTGGAGAGCGTGCGATGTCTCTTCTGAAGTGGCATAGAGCGCGGGGCGAGCCGAACGCCGGCGCCGAGCAGGAGTTCGGTGCCGCGCACGATCGCACTGCGCCCTTCGTTGGGCAGACATGGCCGGGACAACCTCCGGTTGGGGAAAAGCTCGGGATCCTGTGCACCTGCGCCAATCCGCGATGCAGTTCGGGTTGGCTTCGCCTCTGGCGCAGCCGGGAGGCGCCGATTTTTGAAGGCGGCTGGTGTTGCTCCGCCCAATGCACGCGGGAGCGCGTTGAGGCGGCGCTCGGCCGGGAGATGGACGCACGCGGCAGGGCGCCGGAAACCTACCGCCATCGCATTCCCCTGGGTCTGGCCATGTTGGAGCAGGGTTGGATTACGCCCATCGAGTTGCGCACAGCGCTTGCGGCGCAGCGCAGCGCGGGGAGCGGAAGGTTGGGCGAATGGCTGGTGCGGCAGAAGAGTGCGAGCGAGGAACGGGTGACGCGGGCTCTGGGCCTGCAGTGGGGCTGCCCGGTGCTGAGCATGGAATTCCATAACCCCGAAGACCTGACCGCGCTGTTGCCAAGACTCTTCATCGACGCCTTCGGCGCGTTGCCGCTGCGCGTGGCGGCGGGCAGGATTCTCTACCTGGGCTTTGAGGACCGCATCGATCCCGCGCTGGCGCTGGCCACGGAGCGCATGACCGGGTTGCACGTGGAGGCCGGCCTGGTCGAGGGCGCTCTTTTCCGGCCCGCGCACGCGCTCGCCCTGGAGTCGCGGTTTCCGCCGGTCGAACTCATCGAGGCGGCCACGGAGCAGTCATTGGCCACGGCGCTGACCAAGGCGCTCGAAGAGTCGCGCCCCGTGGAGGCGCGTCTGGTGCGCATTCACGATTGCGTCTGGCTGCGCATCTGGCGTCGGCGCCAGACCGGGCCCATTCCGGATTCAGGCTCCATTCGCGACCTGATTGCTTCAACCGCCGCGCACTGATACCGGGGCATGTTCGAAAGGTGTAGGCGAAAAAGGGGGCAGTGGGGAGGTTGTGGGCGGCAAGGGAATCAGCGGCTCATGGTTACGAGCCGGGCGCCGATAGGCAAAAAAGGGGGCGTGGGCATGAGCGAGATTCGGGCTCTGATCGTGGACGACTCGTCGGTGATGCGCAAAATTGTGGAGCGGTCGCTGCGTCAGGCCGGCCTGGATGCGCTGGTGGTGCACGAAGCCGGCTCGGGCGCCGAGGCGTTGGAGGTATTGAAGACCAAGTCCGTGGACCTGATCCTTTCCGATATCAACATGCCGACGATGGATGGACTGGAGTTTCTGCGCCAGATCCGCGCGCAGAATCTGGCCCAGGACGTTCCCGTGGTCATGATCACCACCGAATCGAGCGAGGAGCATGTCAAGCAGGCGATTCAGGCTGGGGCACGGGGATACATCCGCAAGCCCTTCACGGCCGAGCAGGTGAAGGAGCGGGTACTGCCGCTGCTGCGGGCGGCCTGACGGGGAGGTGCCCGTGGTGTTGAACGGAGTGCGTGCGATTGACCTTGCGAGGCGTGCAGGGCTTCGAGTCCAAGGCGGCGCAGACGAAAGGGAGCAGACGATGGCGGTATCGTTGCGTGAATCTCTAGAGCGGGTCTCCGATCCGCGAAATCTGGATGCCGGCGTGGAGGAGGTCTTCCGGCTGATGCTCGGGATCGAATGCAGGCACGAGGCCGGCCTGGCGGTCGTGGACAGGGAATCGGTCACCGCCGTGGTCGGCTTCGGCGGCCTGTTGAGCGGCGCCTGTGTCTTTCGCTCCGGAGCCTGGACGGCCAGGAAGATTGCCGCACAGATGACAGGCATGGAATTCGATGCCATCGACGATACTGTGAAGGACGGCATCGGCGAGATCTGCAACATGCTGGCCGGGGCATGGAAGGGCAAGGTGCCCGAACTCGCCGCCAACTGCGGCCTCTCGATTCCCGCCGTCATTACGGGCCGGGACTACAACCTGCACGTGCAGGCCCCGGAATTTCAGTTGCATCACGGCTATCGCTTTGGCGAAGAGGTCTTTGAGGTCACCATCGTCTGCGACGGCCTGCAATAAGTCCGCAAAGGGCAGGAAAGAGCGGCTGAGCAGAATGGGGCGGGGAAGCTGGATGGTGTCGCTTTTCCCGCTCCTTTCCTCGTGCCTCTGACCATCCTTCCATAATCCCCTTCTAATCTCTCCATCCCCCCTTCGGTCCTCCATCTGCATCAGTCACCCGTGCATTTCCACGAGGGGCGTTCCGGATGGACAGTGGCTACTATGCGGCAATGACCGGACTGGTGGCGCGCACCCAGGCTCTGGACACGGCGGCGGCCAATCTGGCCAACGCGCAAACGCCGGGGTATCGTGCTGAGCGCGAGTTCTTCCGTTCCGTGCTGCTCGGGCCCGACGCTGCCGGCTCCGAGCTGGGCGCGACCGTGAACAACTACGGCCTGCTGGGCGGCGACCGGCTGAGCATGGCCCAGGGCGCGCTCGATCCCACCGGCAATCCCCTCGATCTGGCGATTGAAGGTCAGGGATTCTTCATGGTCGAGACGCCGAACGGGCCGCGCTACACGCGGGACGGCAGCTTCCACCGCGCGCAAAACGGCCAATTGGTGACACAGGCCGGGGAACCGGTGCTCTCCCAGGCGGGCCAGCCGATTCTCATTCCGCCGGGCGAGGTCACGGTCGGCGCCGACGGTGCGGTGTCGGTGGCCGGCGGGGTGGTCGCGCAGGTGGGAGTTTTTGTATTTCCTGCCGGCACCGAGCTCACGCCAGAGGGCGCGAACCGCTACGTGGCGCCGCAGGGAGCCACGGCCACAGCCGCGAAGGACGCATCGATCCACCAGGGTGCGCTTGAGGCCGCCAATCAGGATGTGGTCGAGGGCTCGCTCGATCTGGTGATGATGCAGCGACAGGCGGAGATGATGCAGCGCGCATTGACGGTTTTCCATACGGAGTTCAACAAGTTCGCGACAGAGGATCTCCCAAAGGTCTAGTCCAAGACAAGGAGAAACATGATTCGAGCTTTGTATACCGCTGCCAGCGGCATGAGCGCACAGCAACTGAACCTTGACACCATCGCCAACAACCTGGCCAACTCCTCGACCACGGGTTTTCGCCAGTTGCGCCTGCAGTTTCAGGACATGGTGTATCAGAATCTGGTGACGCCGGGCGCGGCCCAGAGCCAGAGCACAGTATCGGCCGGCCTGCAGATTGGCCTGGGCACCAAGCCGGCGGCAACCGAGGTCATCAATACGCAAGGATCGTTGAACGAGACTGACAATCCGTTGGATCTGGCCATTCAAGGCTCGGGTTTCTTTCAGATTCAGCTTCCCAGCGGAACCATTGCCTACACCCGCGCCGGGCAGTTCCAGTTGAACAACCAGGGCACCATGGTGGATGTCAACGGCAACCCGCTGATTCCCACCATCACCATTCCCTCCAATGCCACGGCCGTCACGATCACGCAGTACGGTGTGGTGAACGCGACCCTCGCCGGCCAGCAGAATCCCTCGCAGCTCGGGCAGATTCAGCTGGCAACGTTTCCCAACCCCGGCGGCCTCGAGAGCACGGGCAATAACCTGCTTGCAGCCACGTTGAGCTCCGGCGACCCCGTCCTGGGAAATCCCGGCGGCTCGGAAGGCCTGGGCACGCTGCAACAAGGGTATCTCGAGAACTCGAACGTCGACGTGGTCACGGAGTTTGTGCAGATGGTGCTGGCGCAGCGGGCCTACGAGTCGAACTCCAAGGTGATCAAAGCCGCCGACGATATGTATTCGCAGGTCAACAACATGACGCACTGATCCTGGTGTGCCCCTTGAAGTGGCCTTGGGGAATTGGGGTAGGAGGAGAGGGCAGGAGAAGATGGGCGGAAAATGGGGACGCGGAGCAATCGCGGGATGGGGATGGCTGGTCGCGATGCCGGTCGTCGGCGCGTGCGCTCAGACACCGGGCAACGCGGCGGCCGTGCCGGAACCCGTGCGCGTGGCGGCTGCGACGCCAGCGGTCGCGCTCGATCCCAACGGAGAAGTGCTGCGGCAGATTGAGGATCCGTCGTCCGGCGACCTCTGGCTGCTGCTGCGCGATCGAAGCCATCCGGCGGGACCGGGGCGACTGGTGCTCGCCCGGCAACGGAGCAACACCGGGAGGGCAGCACTGGGCGGAACCGCGCAGCCATTGTTTGCCCGCGAGCGGCCCGTGATCCGCACAGGGGATGTGTTGACGGTGGAGGAGCACACGGCGGTGGCGGATACGCGGCTCGAAGCGGTGGCATTGGAATCGGCAGCGAAGGGCGAATGTTTCAAGGCGCGATTGAAGATTGGCGGCAAGGTAGTGCGCGCGATAGCGATCTCGCCCGGGCGCGCCGACTTCGCGCCAGAGAGCGAGGTGAAGCCATGAGAGCAGGCGTGTGGCGAGGGTGGATTACGGGGATCGTGCTCTGTGCCCTGTTGGCGCCTGCTGCGGGCGCGGCCAGCAAGAAGCAAAATGTCGCCGCTGCAGCTGGCAAGGCGACGCCTCCTGAAGAAGCCCTGCGCATTTACATCGCCAAGGTGCGCGCGCAGCAGGCGTCCGAGGTGCGGACCCCGGGCTCGATCTGGAGCGCGCAGGGGCAACTGGTGCGGCTGGGCACGGATGTCAAGGCCTTCCGCGTCCACGACGTGGTGATGATCGTGGTCAGCGAAAGCCTGACGGCCTCGACCGACGGGCAGGTGAAGAATGCACGCGCCTCCAGCGCAAGCTCGGGTATTACGTCGCTCTTCGGCGCCCTCAAGGCCTCGAACAATCTGCAGAACCTGCTCGGCGCCAACGCCTCTTCCGGACTGACGGCGCAGGGGCAGAGCACCACCGACTCGAGCCTGAGCACCACCTTTGGCGCGGAGGTGGTGGATGTGCTGCCCAACGGAATGCTGGTGGTGCAGGCCACAAGGCAGTTGACCTTCTCGCAGCAAACGCAATTGATCACGCTGCGCGGCCTGGTGCGCCCGGAGGACGTGAGCAACCAGAATCAGGTGCTATCGACGGCCATGACCGATCTCGAACTGGAAGTGACCGGCAAGGGAATTGTGAACGATTCCACATACCGGCAGAATCCGCTGGTGCGCTTTATCGAAAAACTGCTGGTGTTCTGAAGCCGGCGCAGCAGGCGGGGCAGCGCGTAGCAGGTGAGGTAGGGCGTAGCAGACGAGGCAGGGCGTAGCAGACGAGGCAGGGCGTAGCAGGCGGCGGGTGAGGGCAGGACGATGCGGGAATTTGAGGGCGAGGAACCGATCAGCAGTGATTCGCTCACGGAGGAGAGGACGATCGCACGGCGGATTGCCGATGCGAAGGCGAAAGCCAGCGCGCAACGTGCCTTCTGGTGGTGGATGGCGCTGGCCGCGGCATGGCTCGTCTCCATGGCTCTGGTGCAGCCGCAGGAAGCCCAGCGCCGCTCGCGCATCAAGGATGTCGCGACCATCGAGGGGATCCGTGACAACCAGATGGTGGGCTACGGCCTGGTCGTCGGACTGAAAGGCACGGGAGACAGCTCGCAGACCGTCTTTCCCGCGCAGACCCTGGTCTCCGCCTTGCAGCGCATGGGCGTCACCGTGCCGCAGAGCGGTTCCCAGAGCGCCAGCAACATGCAGGTCAAGAATATGGCGGCGGTCTTCGTCGTGGCGACGCTTCCGCCCTTCAGCCGCCCCGGCTACAAGGTAGACGTCACCGTCTCGTCAGCCGGCGATGCGCGTTCCGTCGAAGGCGGCATTCTGTTGATGACCCCGCTGTACGGCGTCGATGGGCAGATTTACGCACAAGCGCAAGGGGCTCTGGTGCTGGGTGGATACACGGCCACGGGTGGCGGCAGCTCCAAGCAGGTGAACCATCCCACCACGGCGCGCATTCCGGGGGGTGCGTCGGTGGAGCGCACGGTGCCCTTCGATCTGGCCGAGATGCACACTGTCAGTATCGTGCTGAATGACGCCGATTTTCACACCGCCGAAGGCATGGCGGCGGCCATCGATCGCGAACTGGGCGCGCCGCGGGCTCACGCCGTCGACAGCCGGCGCGTGGAGATTGCCCTGGAGCCGAAAGAAGACGCGGCGGCACTGCTTGACAAGGTCGAGCAAGTGGAGATCAGCGTTTATCCACGGGCGCGCGTGGTGGTGAATGAGCGCACCGGAACGGTGGTGATCGGCGGCACGGTGCGTCTGCAGCCGGTTTCGATCCTGCACGGCGGACTTATCGTGAACGTGATCTCCCATATCGAGGTGTCGCAGCCCAGTGCGCTCTCTTCAGGAACCACGCAGGTGGTCGAACAGACCACGGTGCAGGCGCAGGACAAGCCGGTCAACGAGATCAACCTCAAGGAAGGCGCGACCGTCGAGGATTTGGTTCAGCAATTGCAACGTACCGGCGCAGGAGCGCGCGACGTCATCTCGATCCTGCAGGCCATGAAAGAGGCCGGCGCGTTGGAGGCCGACCTCGATGTGCTTTAGAGGCAGGCAGCAAGGAAACAAGGGACCGAGGGACCGGGGTGGCAAGGCAAGCGGGGGCAGGGAATGCAGGCAACACTGAACGGCGAGTATGCGGTAACAGGGCAGGGCGGAAAGAGCGATGCCGCGCCCTCGCCGCGGCTGGTGCGCGCTGCGCACGAGTTTGAGGGGCAGATGATGCAAGAGCTGTTAAAGCCGATGACCCGGGGCGATGCGCTGACCGGCACCGAAGAGGATGATGGCTCGGGTGCGGGATCGGGTGGAGCGCTGGGCGAGTTTGCTTCCGAGGCCCTGGGCCAGTTGTTGAGCCAGCGCGGCGGCCTTGGGATAGCGAATCGGATCATCCAAGAACTTTCCCATACAGGTAACCACCGCGAAAACGGGAAGGTAACCACGAATCTGCACCAAGATCATGGGATGAGAACCTCTGAATGACTAGAGTGATTAAGAGTTTCTGACGATAGACCCAGCAAGGAGTCACGCATATGGACATTCGCAATAGCCTGGACGGATTAGGGTCGCTCTTGGGGCTGAACCCCACATCTTCTTCGGCGCCTCAGGGCAAAGGCAGCACCTCCGCGGCGCGGAGCAGCTTCGACAGCGACCAGGCGACCTTCTCGAGCGCGGCGAGCGAGGTTTCGCAGACGGCTTCTGGCGAAAGTGTTCGCGCCGAGAAGGTGGCTGCGGTGCAGGCGGCTCTGGCGGACGGGACCTATCGTGTTCCGGCTTCGGCGGTGGCTTCCAAGGTGATCGATTCGATGCTGACTTCCGGGCTGGGTGCAGGCGTGTCGTAAAAGGATAGGAAAGCTGAGGATGCAGGAGCTTGAGGCGCGTCCGGCGAATCCGGAGCTCAAAGAACTCGTGGTGGAGGCATCGCGCGCGCTAGCGCGGTTGGACACGGCGCGGCTTGAGGAACTCGCGCTCTCGTGCCAGGCTCTTACGCGGGCGCGAAATCCCGCAGACCTCGACGAACGCGCGCTCATGGCGAGGCAGGCGCGGGAGGCCGAGGCGGATATGGCGGTGTTCGCCCGGGTCCTGGAGGCAACGCGCGCCAATCTGAATGTCATGAACCGGCTGCGCGAACTGCGCGCGGGGCGGTTGGAGTACACCGAACGGCAGACGCGCGGTGGCGGTGCGGGATCCCCATCGACCGGTGGCTCGAAGAGCCTGGGTGAGGGAGCGGAGGACGGGCATGGGGACGATTAACTCCGCACTGAGCCTGACCACGGGAGCTCTCGATGCCGACCAGGCAGCCCTCAGCGTGGTGGCCAATAATGTGGCCAACGCCAACACCACCGGGTACACCGTGGAAACGCCCGATTGGCAGGAAAATCAGCCGATCGACGTGGGTGGAATCCAGGTGGGCGACGGCGTCACGGAGACCGGCGCCACCTCGCAACGCGACCTGGTGCTGGAAGCGCGGCTCGATCAGCAACAGCAACTGGCTTCGGCTTCGAGCACGCGGCTCACGGCGCTGGATAACATCCAGGCGCTGTTTACGCCGGACTCCGGTTCATCCAGTTCGACGGCCGGCGATATCGGCAGTGACATTACAAGCTTTTTCGACGCCTTTTCGTCGCTCGAGAGCGACCCCACCGACAATGCGTTGCGCGGTCAAGTGCTTTCGTCGGCATCGACAATGGCCGGCGATTTATCGAGCGCCGCAAAAAGCCTGAACTCGCAGAGCACTGCGCTCGATCAGGAGGCATCTGGAGTGGTTAGCCAGGTGAACTCGCTGACTGGCGCCATCGCGCAGCTGAATCTCCAGATTCAATCCACGTCGCCGGACGCCGATGCGGGAACTCTCGAAGACCAGCGGCAGCAGGACCTGAGCCAGCTCTCAAAGTTGATCGGCATCAACCAGGTGTCGACGGAGAACAACGGCCTATCCGTCACAACAACCTCGGGCCAGTTGTTGGTTTCCGAAGGGCAGAGCTTCCAGTTGTCCGCGGGCACCGTAAATGGGGTTACGGACTTTTTTCTCGGCGGCGCCGATATCACGTCGCAACTTGCCACCGGCGGCGGGCAGTTGGGCGGATATCTGACGGCGCGCGACACGGATATTCCCGGCGCGCTCAGCTCGCTCGATCAACTGGCATACAGCATTTCGACCTCGGTGAATGCGCAAAACAACTCCGGCACGGATCTCGATGGCGTGACGGGAACGGCCGCCAATCCGCTTTACATCTTCAACGAGCCCACCACCGTTGCCGGCAGCGCGGCCAATATGAGCGTAACCATGACCGATCCCGACCAGATTGCGGCGGCGGGCGCGGGAAGCGGAACTGGAGACGATTCCAATGCCGTGGCGATCGCGAACCTGGCCGGCCAGACCGTCGTGAATGGGCAAACCCCGATCAATTACTACTCGAATTTTGTTTCCACGCTCGGCGCAACAGTTTCCGAGGTCCAGACGGAGAACACGGCGCAGAATGCCTCGGTGACACAGTTGCAGACGCAAAACAATGCGCTCTCAAGCGTGAATCTGAACGCTGAAGCGGCCGCGATGTCGACACTCGAGAGCAGCTATCAGGCGGCCTCGCAGGTCTTCACGCTGCTGAACACGATCATGGCCTCGGCGCTGAACCTGGGCGAGGAAACGACGGTGTCGTAGAGACAGCTTCTAGCTGCTAGCTTCCAGCTATTAGCTGAATCGAGGCAGAACCGGCAACGTCGGCAAGAAGGGTGATTTGGTTTTTGGGGGCGAGCGAGCAGGCCGCTTGCAGCAGGGACCAGCTAGAAGCTAGCGGCTGGAAGCTAGGAGCTTACAAGATGCGGGTCGATCCTTCGTATATTACGAACCTTGTGGGTTCGCTCGACCAGGCGCAGTCCAACGAGCAGCAATTGAGCGCGGAGCTGTCGAGCGGTGTGAGCATTACGTCGTTGAGCCAGAATCCGGTGGGCGCGGGCGAGAATGTACTCCTGCTCAACCAGATTCAACAGGACGACTCCTTCACCGAGAGTTCCAGCCAGGTCACGGGGCAGTTGCAGGTGGCCGACTCCGCGCTGGGCAGCGTAGTAAGCGAGTTAACCCAGGCGGTGTCGCTGGCCACCAGCGCCAACAATGGAACCATGAGCGCGAGCGACGTGAAGTCGATTGGCAGCCAGCTTGCGGGCATTCTCGACGAGGTGCAGTCGCTGGCGAATACCAGCTACCAGGGTCAATACATCTTTGCCGGCGGGCAAACAGGCACGGCGCCGTTCTCGACATCGACCAGCTCTTCTCCCGGAGTCACGACGTACAACGGCGATCAAGGCGTGAATTATCTCGAACTGCCGAACGGGCAGAAGATCCAGCTCAATGTGCCCGGAGATCAGGTCTTTCAGGGCAGTGGCACGAACAGTGTTTTTGGTGCGCTCAACGCGCTGGTTGCCGACTATTCGACCGGCACGGTGGACACTTCGCAGGCGGTGAGCGATACGGAAGCTTTGGGAACAGCCTTGAACTACGTTTCGCAGCAACGTGTGACTGTGGATAATTCGATGACTCAGCTCAGCGCGGCGTCGAGCGCGGTGACGAATGAGGACACACAACTGACGACGGCGCAGACCGATCTGATGCAGGCCGATATTCCCACGGTATCTACGCAACTCTCCCTGGCAGAAACGCAGCAGACGGCGCTGGAAGATGTGATCGCGCAGCTCGAATCCACTTCGAACAACCTCTTCTCGAAGTTGCAGACCTAGAGCACACCCTGCGGCGCATTCTCTATACTGAATGCGAGAGGGCATCACTTGTTCGCAGCAGTGCGATTTCTCTGGAATGCGACGCGCGGGCACCGGTTTGCGCCGTGGCGCAGCCCCTATTTGCGCTGGCGGGTCGAGACGTATTCCGGCCGGCGCGCCGAATCGTTGACGGCCAAGAGCATTTTTGGGTTTCTATGGGCTACGCGCGGGGAGCTTCTGCGCTTTCTCGTCTGGACGGGCGAATTGCAGAAGGAAGCCCGTAAGCGGGTATGAGAGGTGTCCCCAATCCTCGATAGCTGGAGTCGTTTTTCCGCGTGAGAGCCGCCCATTTCAAAGAGATCCTCGTCGCAGCCGCATTGCTTGCTGTTTTGAGCGGCAGGGTTCGCTCGCAGCAACTACCTCCCGTGGAGGCTCCACTGCCGATGCCGGTGCCCCAAGGCGAGACCGCGAATTTACGCGTGACAACGACCGAGGTGCTGGTGCCGACCCTGGTGGAGAAGCGCGGCGGCGGCATTCTTTACGGCCTGAAGGCGGGCGATTTCGTTCTTGAAGATAACGGCGTGCCGCAAAAGATCCGCGTGCAGGAGGAGATGGACACGGCCCCCGTGGCGCTGGTTGTCGCCGTGGAAGAGGGAGGCGCCAGCGTGCTGGAATTCGACAAGCTGGCCAAGATGGGCCCGCTGCTGGACATATTTCTCACCGACCCGCGCAGCCGGGCGGCGTTGGTGGGCTTCGATTCCGAGCCGGATCTGCTTGACGACTTCACGCACAACGGCGACCGGATCAATGCCGATTTGCAGCAGCTGCAACCGGGCGATGGTGGAGCAGCGATTCTGGACACCGTGAACTACGCGGTGGCGCTGCTGGAGACGCAGCCCAAGGAGTTTCGTCGCGTGCTCCTGCTGATCAGCGAAGAGCGCGACCACGGCAGCAAGCACACCAAGCCGGCGCAGCTGATTCAAAGGATTGGCGAGTCCGACGTGTTGGTGTTGAGCGTTTCGTTTTCGCCGGCGCTCGCCGAATTGAGCCACGATGTCAAGGACTCCTCGCCCGACCAGGCCACAATGAACATGGTTTCGGCGCTGGTGATGGCGATCAAGGCGTTCAAGAAGAATGTTGCCAAGGAAGTGGCCGAAATGAGCGGCGGCGAGTACACAACGTTTGTTGGAGACAAGCGCTTCGAGGCGCGGGTGCTGACTGCAGCGAAGGACGCGCGCAACCGTTATTTGATTACTTTCAGCCCCACCAATCTTACTCCCGGCCTGCACACGATTCGCGTGCGCACGACCGAGGATTACGGGGCGCGGATTGTGGCGCGGGCAAATTACTGGCTCAACGCGCAGCCCTAGGGTCTATCGACAAATACGGCCGGCGACTCGCGCCGAGCGGCATTATGTTGAAACTATGGTTCTTCGCGTCGCATGAGTATCCCCAAGGGGAGCGTTCATGTTAATCTTTCAGTAGACACTGAAGAGTGGACCCGAGAGAAAAAGAGGAGTAATTCACGCCGTGCTGGCGACTCAAAAAAAGACTGACCTCATTAAGCGCTTCCGCACCCACGAGACGGATACCGGATCGCCGGAAGTTCAAATCGCGATTCTGAGCGAGCGGATCGGCGATCTGACCGAGCATTTCAAGGCCCACAAGAAGGATCACGCTTCCCGGCGTGGGCTATTGATGCTGGTCAGCAAGCGCCGTCGCCTGCTGGACTACCTGAAGGTGCACGATTCCGATCGCTATCGCGATGTTATCGGCAAACTCGGGATCCGCAAGTAATCAGAAAGCTCACGTTGAAGCGGAAGCAACCAGACCGGACAATGGTCCCGGCCCCCATCCGATACGGAACACCGGACCAAGTCGCGGCCGGCAGCACTGCACGCAGTGCCCGGCCATGCGCATCGGTGTTTCATGCGCGCGCATTGCGCGATTCCCACACAAATTTCCCAAGCGAAAAAATGAAACGAGGACTCTATGTCTACGAAGCATGAAGTAGCCGTCGAGCTTGCAGGCGGCAAGCGCCTGGTCTTTGAGACCGGCCGCATGGCTAAGCAAGCCTCCGGTGCTGCAGTGGTGACCACGGGCGAAACCGTGGTTCTGTCTACTGCTGTGGCTTCTCCCGATCCCCGGGAGGGAATCGATTTCTTCCCACTCACGGTGGATTATCGTGAGTACACCTACGCAGGCGGGCGCATTCCCGGCGGCTTTATCAAGCGCGAAGGCCGTCCCAGTGAAAAAGAGATTCTGACCTGTCGCCAGATCGATCGGCCTCTGCGCCCCCTTTTCCCGGATGGATTTCGCAATGAAACCCAGCTGATTGTGCTGGTGCTCTCCGCGGATAAGGAAAACGATCCCGACGTGGTTGGAATTAACGCAGCAGCCGCGGCTGTGGCTCTCTCCGACATTCCGTTCGGCGCCACAGTGGGCGCCGTGCGTGTGGGACGCGTGAACGGCGAGTTCGTGGTGAACCCCACATACGCCGAGCGTGCCGCGACTACGGTGAACATCATGGTGGTCGGTCACAAAGACGGCATCGTGATGATCGAGTCGGGAGCGAAAGAGGAGTCCGAAGAGGTGATCCTCGCGGCCATCGAGTTTGCCCACGTGGAGATCAAGAAGATCGTCGCCGCAATTGACGATCTGGTGGCCAAAGCAGGCAAACCGAAGCGGGCCTTTACCGCGCCTGAGGTTGACGAGGCGTATTACGCAGAGCTCATGGCCAAGATCGGTGACCGGCTGAAAGATGCCCTGGACACCAAGACGCATGGCAAAACCGAGAGCTATGCGCTGATCAAACAAATCAAGGATGAGCTGGCGGCTGAATTGCCGGCCGACGATCCAAATGCGAAGAAGAGGCTTTCGCACTATTACGAGCTTCTGCGCGAGCGCATCTTCCGCGAGCAGGTTACGAAAGAGCGCATCCGGCCTGACCGGCGCGCTTTCGACGAGATTCGGCAGATCACCATCGAGACCGGCGTGCTGCCACGGACGCACGGATCGGCGCTGTTTACGCGGGGCGAGACGCAGGCGCTGGTGACAGCAACCCTGGGCACGGCGGACGACGGGCAAAGGTTGGAGAGCTACGAGGGCGAGCAGCGGAAGAACTTCATGCTGCACTACAACTTTCCGCCGTTCAGTGTGGGCGAAACCGGCCGCATGACGGGCGTGGGACGGCGCGAAGTGGGCCACGGAGCTTTGGCGGAGCGCGCGATCAGCGCCGTGCTGCCCAGCGCCGATGAGTCACCCTATTCGATCCGCATCGTGAGCGACATTCTGGAATCGAACGGATCGTCATCGATGGCTTCGGTGTGCGGAGCCAGCCTGGCGCTCTTCGACTCAGGCATTGCGCTGAAAGGCGCGGTTGCCGGAGTCGCGATGGGTCTGGTGAAGGAGGGCGACGATTACGCTATTCTCACCGACATTGCCGGCGCGGAAGATCACTACGGCGATATGGACTTCAAGGTGGCCGGAACGCGCAAGGGAATTACCGCGCTGCAGATGGACATCAAGATCGGCGGCCTGACCCGCGAAATCCTGCAACAGGCGATGGAGCAGGCCCGCCGTGGGCGGCTCTTCCTCCTGGACAAAATGGATGCTGAACTCAGCGGCCCGCGTGTGGAGCGTTCGAAGTATGCTCCGCGCATCGAGACCGTGATGATTCCCACGGACAAGATCCGCGACCTGATCGGCAAGGGCGGCGCGACCATTCGCGGCATTGTCGAGCAGACGGGCGCCAAGATCGATGTGGACGACACCGGCAAGGTGAGCGTGGCGTCGAGCGATGCCGAGGGTCTGAAAAGGGCTCTGCAGATCATCAGCGACCTAACCGCCGTTCCGGAGATCGGCAAGACATACCTGGGCAAGGTGGTACGCCTCGCAGAGTTCGGCGCGTTTGTCGAACTTTTCCCGGGTACCGACGGCCTGCTGCACATTTCCGAGATCGCGGAGCACCGCGTAAAGGAAGTCAAGGACGAATTGCGCGAAGGCGATCAGGTGATGGTGAAGGTCCTCGCCATCGAAGGCAATCGCATCAAGCTCAGCCGCAAGGCGCTGATCAAGGAGCAGAAGGCGAAGCTGACGCAATCCGCCCCAGTCGAGAGCGAGGATTCGGCGGCAGCTCCGGCGCCTGCGGCAATGGCTCCAGCCCGGCCGCGCCATGAATTCGATGAACGCCAGCCGAGCTCGAATCAGAGCACCATCCTGATCGAGGGCGGTGACGACTTCGACGGAGGTGGCAGCGCGGTGGAGTTCGACGAGGAAAACGAGCCGAACTTCAACCGCGTAGAAGGCGCGCCCGCTCCTGTCGGCCAGCAGCCTGGTGGAGCCGGACGGCCAGGGCCGGATGGCGCAAACCGTCGTCGGCGTCGTCGCGGGGGACGTGGCCCGGGCGCCAGATAGGGATGAGCTGACACTGTTGTAAATGGAAGGGGCCCGGACGATTCGTTCGGGCCCCTTTTGCATTTTCCAGCAACGCTTTGCTTCTATTCAGCGAGCTGCAGATCGGTATCAGAGTCTGTCGACTGCAAGGACCCCGACAGCGGCGGCGCCGGAGCAAAACGATCCCCGCGGCTCCTGGCTGTGCGTTTGCTGGCATACATGCGCAGATCGGCGGAAATGCATAGGGATTCGGCATCGCCTGCATCGTCAGGAAAGACGGCGATGCCCACGCTGGCGCCAATATGAACGGTATTTCCTTCGAGCCGGATGGGATTTTCGAGAAGTTGCGTCAGAGTTCTGGCCACGCGTAGGGCGTCGGCGCGATTCATGGGCTCTTCCAGCACCACCGAGAACTCATCGCCGCCAGTGCGGGCCACAGTATCGGTGCGCCGAACTCTGCCCAGGAAAAGCCGGCCTACATGTTTGAGCAGCTCGTCGCCGATATGATGCCCCACGGTGTCGTTGACTTGCTTAAAGCGATCCAAATCGATCAATAAGAGAGCGGCTTGCGAACCCGTGCGCCGCGCGCGCTCGAGGGTATTCGCCAGCCGATCCTGAAAGAGCCTCCGGTTGGGCAAGCCGGTGAGCTCGTCATGCAGCGCGAGATACTTGTTGTGCTCGATCTGATCCTCGAGCAGGATCAGGATCATGCCCACGGCGACCACGTATTTGGGCAGGTTCCAGACCTCACTCTCGAGATGGAAGCTGGGGAAGAACGTGGCCATAGCTGGCCCAATCGTAAAGACATTCGCCCATGCCAAAAATCCCAGAACGGTGATGAAAGCCCCCGCCGTGGCGCGCCGGTAGGCATACCAGAAGTGAATGCAGCATCCAAGGTAGATGGTGAAGAAAACCGCGTTCAACGCCAGATCAAGGCCGTCGCCGGGCCGATTCTGCACCTTCAGAAGAAAGACGGAGAGGGACACATAAAGAAGCACCAATCCCCAGCGGAGCGGATGGTTGAACTTGCGTACGGTCGAGAGCGCAACCAGGAGTGGCAGAGCACCCAGCAGAAGGGCCGCAGGCGTCAAGAGCCAATGGCCCGCCGGGGCAATGACGACGAGAAGAATGTAAAGCGTGTTCGTGGCGAGGGTCGCAATGAGCATCCATTGGCTCGACGAGCGGCTGCGATAAGGAACGGCTGCCCACATGAAGAGGATGCCCGCCCACGCGAGCGCTACGGAGCCCAGAATGCAGGCCGCGACGCCGAAGTTGCCCGGCGCGGGCAGAAACATGAAGGCAGCAAAATGAAGGACGATCATCAACCAGCCAACAAGCCATACGTCGGAAAACGATGCTCGCCCAAGCCGCGCTACCGAGAAAAAGGCCAGCGTGAGCAAGGCAACAGCCGCAACATCGGGGATTTTGCTCAAGTCCACTGAGCCTACCTCAGCCATCAGTCTGGTGGCACAAACTGCGCCAAGTTATAGGATCGGTGATTGTTCAAAAAACGCCATAGCCCTTTTGTCAGTCATTGAGTTACCTTTAGTGTGCACTTTCGTAATCTTTCAATGCCTTTTTTGGGAGGAGCGGGACCAACGCCCGCATTCTCAACAAGATGGCCGCGCGCGCACATGGGAATCGAACCGCAGCGGCTCTCCAGTTCCTCGATGCGAAAGGGTGCATCTTCCTCAAGCTGCTGGAGTTTTCGAGCTGAGAGATGGATGGCCTTGCGCCTCTCATGAGTTGATCGCGTTCCGCCGATAAACCGGAGAGCCGGTGTTGCGCGAGATCACGCTGCATGATGAGTTTCCCGAGGAGCCGATGATTTCAATCAAGAGGTATCTCGATTCCGACTCGCTAGAATTCGACCCGAAGGCGGAGGCCGTTCAACAGGATCCATTTGTCGCAGCCCTGGACGCCTACGGTTGTTCGTTGCTCGAGATGGGCAATTGCAGTCTGGATGCCTGTCCGGGCCTCGGAGACAACTTGAAGCAATCTCTAGGGCGAATGAGAGCGGAGCTTTCCCCGGCGATGAGCGCCGAAAAACTTGCAGCCCATGGCGAGCAGGCGCGAGAACAGTTGCGCGACTGGGGCCGCGGCGCCGCGCGTCATTATCAGGCAAAGGCGCGCGAAGTGAAAGAGATGCTTCTCACCATGGCGCACACCGCGGAATCGGTGAGCGCGCGTGATCAACGCTGCGCGGGCCAGATGAACGCCGTCACCGAACGGCTCAAGGAGATTGCCACACTTGAAGACCTGACGCAGATTCGAGAGTCGATCGATGAAAGCGCGGCAGAGCTGAAGACGTCGATCGATCGCATGACTAAGGAAGGGAAGGCAGTGCTCGACCGCCTGAAGAAGCAGGTGGAGGACTACCAGGCGAAGCTGGAGGAGGCCGAAAGGATTGCCTCGCGCGATGCGCTGACTGGTATGAGCAGCCGCGTGTACGTCGAGGGGCAAATCGAGAAGCGTATCGAATCCCAAGCTACATTTTGCGTGGCCATCGTTGATATCGACGGCTTCAAGAAGGTCAACGACGAGCATGGCCATCTGACCGGCGATGAGTTGCTCAAGCAGTTTGCCGGTGAGTTGAGGTCCGCCTGCCGCTCCACGGATGTGATTGGGCGCTGGGGCGGAGACGAGTTCATCCTGCTCTTCGATTCCGGCCTTGAAGAGGCCGACGCACAGACCGAGCGCCTGCGCAAGTGGGTCTGCGGCAACTACTCGGTGCCAGGAAAAACCGGCGCTCTCAAATTACGCGTCGATGCCTCCATCGGGCTGGCGGCCCATGCGGTCGGTGAGGGGATGAATGAGCTTGTGGGGCGTGCTGACGCGGCGATGTACAAACAGAAAGCTGCGGCCCGAACCAAAGTCGCCTGACCCGTGCTCGGCGGAGCAGCCGGAATGGGTCAACAGGCCCGCTCCAGGAGCGGATTTTGTGGGAGCGGAACCTGCTGCCCCGTTTTGGGACGCTTCCTCTTCTGGTTTATCTCCCGCCATTCTTCCTTCATTTTCCCTCATGTCATCCTTGAGTTCTCCTCCCTCTGGAGGGAAGGTGGAAGAGAGATGCACCCGCACCTTGCCGAACTCAATCATCAAGTGGCGCTGCGCGGGGAGAGCACAGAGGAAAGGCTCGCATGAGACTACTCATTGCCGAAGATGACAGAGCGCTGGGGCTGTTTTTGAGCCGGGGGCTCGAAGCCGATGGTCACCGCGTCAGCGTGGCGTACGATGGCGCCGCTGCCGTGGAGGCGTTCCGCGCCGAGATGCCCGATCTGACCATTCTGGACCTGAACATGCCGGTGAAGGATGGCGAGCAGGTGCTTCAGGAAGTACGCGCGCTCGATGCCGATCTACCGGTGCTGGTGCTGACCGGACGGCAGGAGGTCGACACCCGGGTTCGTTGCCTCGACCGCGGAGCGGACGACCTGATGACCAAACCCTTCAGCCTGCATGAACTGCGCGCGCGGTGCCGTGCCTTGCTGCGCCGCAAACGCGAAACCCGGCTGCAACTGCGCGCCGGCGATCTTGAGCTGGACAGGCTGGACCACACGGCGCGGCGCGGAAGCCGCTTGATCGTGCTCACCAACAAGGGATTTGCCTTGCTCGAACACCTGCTCTTGAACCGCGGCCAGTGTGTCTCACGGGTCGAGTTGCTCGATTCGGTGTGGAATCTGGAGCCGGCGCAAACCACCAACATCGTCGACGTCTATATCAACTATTTGCGCCGCAAGCTCGAGGATCCACCGCCGGGCCGGTTGCTCCGCACCGTGCGCGGGCAGGGCTACATGGTGCCTTCGGAGGCGGAATTGGCGCTTGCCGCGCGTGTTGTCGCGCCGGCTGCCGCGGAAATGATCTCTCCCCCGCCAGCGATTGCCGCTTTGTAGCGCACGCCTCCGTCCGCTCTGAACCTTTGTCTCACCACTGAGGAGACTGCTCATGCAACTCTTTCCGGTACCTCCTGCAAACCCTCGCATGCGGCCGCGGACGGCCCTGGTGGCCAGCGCCGATTGCAGTTTTCGCCAGCGCCTCGCGCACGTACTCGCCGGCCTGCGCTGGCAGGTGCGTGAGGCCGAGGGCGGTGCGCAAGCCTGGACCGAGGCCGAAGCGACGCCGCCGGAAGCCGTCATCGTCGATTCCTGGCTCCCGGACTTGGATCTGGGCGAGTTCCTGAGCGAGTTCAAGGAGCGCTTCCCTGAGGTTGATTTGGTAACGGCAGCAGGCGATGTTGCTGCCGAAAGCTCCCGCGGGCCCTATCGGCAGGAGCTGCTTTACGCGCTGCGCCACTGCCAGGAGACGGACACGGCGGCGTGGAATGCCGCCCCTACCATCGAGAAACCCGATTGCGAAATTGCGCGGCCGGATTCTGCGAAAGCAGTCGATGCGCCGATAGCTGCGTCTGCCCCTGCGCCTTGCAGTTTCGTCCCTCTTCTGCCGCCTTTGCCTTCGGGTGTTGGCAAGACCATCTCCATCCAGTCCGGCAGGACGGCGCAGGGCGTCGAACCGAACCCCTGCGAGCGACTGCCGGAGCTGGTGGGCAATGCGCCATCGATGCTCGAGGTCAGCCGCCGCGTGCGGCTCGTGGCCCCACGCATGACCCCGGTGTTGATTGAGGGGCCTACGGGATCGGGTAAGGAGTTGGTGGCCGAGGCGCTGCATCGTCTGTCGGCGCGCAGCCGCAAGCCCTTTGTCGCCATCAACTGCGCGGCCATCCCTGAAGCGCTGCTCGAAGCCGAGCTCTTCGGGCACACGCGCGGCGCGTTTACCGGCGCGGTGCAGGGCCGTACCGGGCGCATCGAAGCGGCGGACGGGGGCACATTATTGCTGGACGAAATCGGCGAAATGCCGCTGGGCCTGCAAGCCAAACTCCTGCGCTTTGTCGAATGCGGAGAGCTGCAGCGGGTCGGCGACAACGAGGCCGTCAAGGTGGATGTGCGCATTCTTGCCGCCACCCACCGGCCGCTGGCGCAACAGGCGCAGAGCGGGGGCTTTCGCTCCGATCTTTACTACCGGCTGGCGGTCTTTCTCATCCGCACGCCGTCGCTGGCCGAGCACACCCAGGACCTGCTCCCGCTCATTGAGCACTTTTTAGAGCGCCTGGGCCGAGATACGCCGGTGAAGCGGCTGGACGCGAGTGCTCTCGCCAAACTGAGCGCGCACGATTGGCCGGGAAATGTGCGCGAACTCGAGCACGTGCTGGAGCGTGGCGTCATTCTGGCCGGAGAGAATCCGGTGCTGACCGCGCGGGAGATCGATTTCGGCCTGGTGATGAACTGACCGCTGGCGGACTCTTGGCCTGAAGCAAGGTTCTGAGAGGGCCAGCGGCGTAAGACGAGTTTCGGGAGGGCAAAATGAACATGGAGATTGCCACCGGATTGAGCGACCAGATCGCGCGCTATCTCGACCTGGCCACGGCGGAAGCCAAGCTGACAGCCGCCAACATGGCCAATGTGGACACGCCGGGCTACCGCACGGTGGGGATGGACTTCGAGGCCGAAATGCGCGGGGCGATCGACGATGTCGAACGGGGGCATGCGCCGCGCAAGGTGCGGGTTACGGACGTGGATGGCCTGGTCGCCCGCCCCGATGGCAACGACGTCTCCATCGACCGCGAAAGCCTCAACCTGGCCGAGGCGCAACTCAAATTCCGCACCGGAGTGGCGTTGCTCCGGCAGGAGTACCAACGCGTCATGGACGCGATCCATGCCGACAAGTAAGACGTGGACTGTGATTCGTGGTTCGTAAACGCCCATCGCAAACTGCGGTCCACAAATCACGAACCACGGCGCACGATTCACGAGCCACGGCCCGCGAATCACGAACCACGACGCAACATGGGAGCGTAGACGATGAACTTATTTGGCATGATGGAATCCTCGGGTGGCGCTATGGAGGCGGAGCGCATGCGCGCCGAAGTGGTGGCCGCCAACATGGCCAATGCCGAGACCACGAGGACCGCGCAGGGCGGTCCTTATCGACGCCAGGAGGTGGTCTTTGCCGCCGACAAGGGGGATCCCGGCTTTCTCGATTCCATGGCCGCGGCATCGACTGGGGGCGCGGCGCCGAGTTCTCGATCGCTCGCGCTGCCCGGCGGTTCTACCGTCGCACCGGGCGTGCACGTCTCCGCGGTCGTTGAAGATCCTTCGCCGCCGCTCAAGCGCTACGATCCGGGACATCCCGACGCCGGGCCGGACGGATACGTCTCCTATCCCGACATTAATCCCCTCACAGAGATGGTGGACCTGATGGGGGCGACGCGTGCATATGGTCTCAACGGCGCTGCGGTGCAGGCCGAAAAGGGCATGATCACGTCGGCGCTGGAGATTGCCAAGTCCTGATCTGGGCGCGTGGGGAATGGGGGACGCGGGGATCGCGAGCGCGCCAGGGACCGTGGTCGAGGGGGCATACAACATGTTGGCGGCAGTGAATCCAATCACGGCTGCGGCGGGCGCAGCCAGCACGAGTATCACGAATTCGCTTGCGGCCGAGGCAGGTCAGAACCCCGCATCCTCTCCCTTCGCCGATCTGATCAGCGACGCCGTAGGGCAGGCGAATCTGCTGGAACAGCAGGCGCAGACGGCAGTGACGGGCCTGATGACCGGCTCCGGTGTGGACGTGCACCAGGCGATGATTGCCACCCAGAAGGCAGATATGGCCTTCGAACTGGTGCTGGCGGTGCGTAACAAGGCCGTTCAGGCCTACCAGAGCGTGATGGGCATGCAGTTTTAAAGACAGCTTCTAGCCTCTGGCTCCTGGCCTCATCGCGGAGCGCGGCAAATTCGCGTCGCGGCAAACAGAGAGCTGGAAGCCAGGAGCTGGCAGCGGATCGCTGAATCTATGGCCACGGGAACACAGTTGGAGAAGGCACCGCCGGCGCTGGGGCAAGTGCAGCAAGGCGGAAAGTGGTCCGGACTATGGGGCCTGGCACGGGTGCGTTGGGCGCAGATGGCCCCGGCACAACGCGGCTGGGTGATGGTTGCGGCGCTGATGCTGGGAGGGCTGCTGGGTGGGCTGGCATGGTACGGGCTCGGTCCCGACTGGCGCACACTCTATGCCGGCCTCGACCCGGACGATGCGCGGCAGATGGAGCAGACCCTCGCGCAGGCGCAAATCCCATTTGAGCCCACTCCCGATGGCTCAGGGATCATGGTTCCGTCCGCGCAGCTGGACAAGGCGCGGCTGGCCGCGGCGGCCAAGGGCGGTGTCAAGAGCGGCCGGCTGGGGTTTGAAATCTTCGACAAGCCCAACTGGGTAGGCTCGGAATTCGACGAGCAAGTGAACTATCAGCGGGCACTGGAGGGCGAACTGGAGCACACCATCGGCACGCTCTCCGATGTGGCCTCGGCGCGCGTGCATCTGGTGATGCCGCACGACTCGCTGTTTCGCGACCAGGAGCGTCCGGCCAAGGCCGCTGTGGTGATCAGGCTGCGCCGCCGATCGCTGGCCGAGGGCGAACCCGACGCCATCCGCAACCTGGTCGCTTCCGCCGTCGACGGACTTCTGCCGGAGCACGTGGTGCTGGTGGATGCCGCAGGCAATTCTCCGCTGGGACCCAGGACCGCCGAAGCCATGCAGTTAAGCGCCGAGCAGGCTCTGGAGGACAAGTTGATCGCGACCCTCGAGCCCGTGACCGGCGTGGGCAATGTACGCGCCTCAGTCACGCTCGATTACGACGCCCAGGCCGCCGAAGAGACCGACGAGAATTACGACCCCGCGAAAACCGTGACCCTTTCGCTCGAACGCACCGAGCAGACTTCGGGCGCGCAGCCCCTGGCTGCCGGGGTTCCAGGTCCGGCTTCCAATGCGCCCAACACGCAGGCTGTTCCCGTGTATCCGCATGAAACTTCTGCGCCCCAATCGGCTAAGAGCGAGTCAGGAACCTACGGAGTCTCGAAGACCGTGCGCCATGTGGTGGATAACCCTGGGCGCGTACGCAGGCTCACCGCGGCCATTGTTGTAAACGACCGGCTGATGCAGGCGGAGAGCAAGACTCATGCCGCGGTCTGGCAGCCGCGATCGCCAGATGAACTGCGCAACCTGACGGCGCTGGCTCAGGCGGCGGTGGGATTCGACGCCGCGCGCGGCGACGTGGTGACCGTACAGGATCTGGCCTTCGACGACAATCGCCCGCAGCCGCCGGCCACGCTCGTGGACCAGTCGCTGCGCACGGCCGAAGACTCGCCGAATCTGGTGAAGTATGCTGCTCTGCTGCTGGGCTTGCTGGTCGTGGTGGCCTTCGGACTGCGGCCCGCGATCCGCCACGCCGGCAAGGCGCTGGCAGCGCAGAGCGCCATGAAGAGCGCGCGCCGGGAACTGCCCGCGGGCTCGGGTGCTGCGCAGGCGCAGGTCCCGCTCGGCGCGCCTGAGCCGGCGGAGTTGGATCCGGCGCGGCTGCGGTCGCAGGAGATTTTCGAACAGGTGACCACGCATCTGAAACGCGAGCCCACGCAAAGTTCGCGGCTGTTGCAGAGTTGGATTCACTCGGATTGACGCCGCGGATCCGGCCCATGGTGTGAGGGACGTGGGAAAAAGCCGCGGCGTGAAAGCAACGGGCCGGGTCTGGGAGAGAAGGAAAGGTACGAGTCTTGCCGGAGCAGGGAATCGAGAGCGGGGCGACGCGGCGCAGCCAGACGGCCAATGTTTCCGGGGTGCGCAAGGCCGCGATCCTGCTGGTTGCCGTCGGCGAGGAGCTGGCCAGGGAGGTGCTGCGCGCGCTCCCGGAACCGGACGTGCAGCGCATCACCGAGGAGCTGGCCGACCTGCGCGGCATCACACCGGAACTCTCCGCCGATGTGCTCGAGGAGCTCTGGCAGCTTCTCGACACCCACCATTTCAACGTGCATGGCGGTCTGGACTACGCGCGGCAGCTGCTGGTCGGCACCTTTGGCAAGGAGCGCGCCGACGACCTGATGGCCCTGATGCGGCAATCGCAGGAGGCGGCGCAAGGCAATCTGGCCAAGCTGCAACGCACCGATCCCCAGCAACTGGGTAAGCTGCTCGACACCGAGCACCCGCAGACCATCGCCCTGGCGCTGGCTCACCTTGACCCACGCCGCGCCTCGACCGTGTTGGACAGCCTGAGCGAGGAACACAAGATTGTCGCCGTGCAGCGGCTGGCGGAGATGCGGCAATTCTCCCCTGAAATGGCCCAGAAGGTGGCGCTGATCTTGCACCGCCGCCTGGAGAGCGTGGGCGATACGGCGCGCCGCAGCTACTCCGGGTTCAAGGCTGTTGCGGATCTGATGAACCGGCTCAACGCCGAGGAAGCTAAAAAGATACTGGAGGCCATCGAAGAAGAGCAGCCGGAACTCGCTCTGAGCATACGCAATCTGATGTTCACTTTCGAGGACCTCATCACCGTGCCCCCGGCGACGATTCGTGAGATCGTTTCCGGCGTGGACAAGCGGCAACTGGCGCTGGCCCTCCGCGGGGCCAATGAAGACCTGCGCGCGCAGATTTTCAAGGCTATGAGCTCACGCGCAGTCGAGATGCTCAAGGAGGATATGGAGGTACTGGGCCCGGTGCGTTCGCGCGAGGTGGCGCAGGCGCAGCAGGAGATTCTGAATCTGGCGCGCCGCCTCGAGGCCGAGGGCAAAGTCATTCTGAAGCTCGAAACCGGCGACGAAATGATGGCGTAGTGAGCCGGGGTCAGCAAAGCAGGAAAGCCCGCGCGGAAGCAGGACGGTTCGCGGCGAAATAGACAGAGCATTCCAGGGAAGGGGAAGCTTGCAGCAGCAGGGGGCATCGCAGAGTCATGGTGGCGGCGGCAGAGCGGTGGAGAGCTTTACATACGCCGCCTGCCCCAACGCGACCCCGGCGCCTGCCTGGGATGGCTGGGTCGAAGCTACGGAGGACTCTTCCGACGAGCCGTCGCCAAACGGTGCCGTCCGAGCAGGCAGCCGCGTTGACGGCGCCAACCTTGAGGAGCGGCTCGCCGAAGAAACGCGCCGCTCGTTCGAATCCGGCCGAGAGCGGGGCCGCGAAGAGGGTCGTCACGCCGAACGCGAGGCACTGGCTCCAGCCGCGGCGACGGAGGCCGATCGTCGCCGCCGGCAAACTTCCGAACTCGTCGAGAACTTTGCCCGCGAGCGCGACCGTTATCTCCATGCCATCGAGCAGGAAGTGGTGCGCCTGGCGCTGGCCGTGGCAGCGCGCATTCTTCGCCGCGAAGCCCAGATGGATCCGCTTCTGCTGACCGGCGCGGTGCGCGTGGCGCTGGGCCAGTTGGCGGCCACGTCGGAGATCCGTCTCCGCGTCCCCGCCAAGGAAGCCGATTTGTGGAAGGAAACCATGGCTCTTATGCCCAATCTGACCGTGAAGCCGCTGGTGGTGGCAGACGAAGGCATGCTGCTCGGCGATTGCGCGATCGAAAGCAAGGTGGGAACGGTCGATCTTGGAATTCGCGCGCAGCTGGGCGAGATTGAGCGAGGCTTCTTTGACCGTACCGGTGCGCCGGACGCGCCAGCGCAACCGGCTGCAACGAGCACTGCGCGCGAAGCTTTGCCCGCTGAGGCGCACGCATGACGGCGCTGCTCGAACGCTACTTCTCCCGGCTGGAGTGCCGGCAGCCCTGGCGCTGGCGCGGGCATGTCCTCGAATCTGTAGGACAAACCATTGAGTCCGCCGGGCCTCCCGTCTCGGTGGGCGAGTGCTGTGAGATCGGGGACCAGATGGGACGTGCGCACCAGGCGGAGGTGATTGGCTTTCGCGGATCGAATGTGCTGTCGATGCCGATCGATTCCACCGAAGGAGTCCGCTTCGGCGACGCGGTATGGGCGCAGGGCACAATGGCCAGGATCGAGGCAGGCCCGGCGTTGCTGGGACGGGTGCTGAATGCGATGGGCGCGCCCATCGATGAGCGCCGCCCTCCCGTCACTGCGACCACGCTGCCATTGGACGGAGCGTTGCGCTCCCCGCTCAACCGCGTGCCCATCAGCGAGCCGCTGGGCACGGGCATCCGCGTGCTTGACGCCATGTTGACGGTGGGCCGCGGCCAGCGCGTGGGCATCTTCGGTGGCTCGGGCGTGGGCAAGAGCACGTTGATCGGCATGATGACCCGGAATACCGAAGCCGAGGTGACGATCGTGGGTCTGGTGGGTGAGCGCGGCCGCGAGGTGGGCGAGTTTCTGCGCGATTCTCTGGGCCAGGAGGGACTGGCGCGCGCGGTGGTTGTAGTGTCCACGTCCGACCAGTCCCCGCTGCTGCGCATGCGCGCGGCGCTGGCCGCCACCACATTGGCCGAGTACTTTGCCGCTCAGGGCAAACACGTGCTGCTGGTGCTCGACTCACTCACGCGCTTCGCCATGGCAGCGCGCGAGATCGGCCTCGCCGCCGGTGAGCCACCCACCGCCAAGGGCTACACGCCCTCGGTCTTTACGCGCCTGGCGCGGCTCGTGGAGCGCGCCGGCTGTTTTCAGACCGGCTCGATCACCGCGTTCTATACCGTGTTGATGGAGGGCGACGACCAACAGGATCCGCTTGTGGATGCAGTGCGTTCGCTGCTCGACGGGCATATTGTGCTTTCGCGCGCGCTGGCGGCCGAGGGTTGGTACCCGCCCATCGAGGTGCTGGATTCGATCAGCCGCCTGATGCCCGCGGTGGCTGGAGAAGCTCACCGCCAGCAGGCTGCGCTGGTGCGGAAGTTACTCGCGGTTTACGCCCGCTCGGAAGATCTGGTGCGCATCGGCGCTTACAAGGCGGGCGCGGATCCTGACCTCGACCGCGCCCTGCGGGCGCGCGACGCGATACGCGCCTTTTTCGCACAGGCGGCAGGCGAGCGAGTCCGCTTCCCCGAGTGCCTGCACCGGCTCGCGGCCCTGGCCGCGGAGGTTTGATCCATGGCTGTTTCGCGCGCCATGCGGCGTCTGCTGCAGGTTCTCAAGATTCAGGAAGAAGAATGCCGTGCGTCCATGGAATCGGCGCGCGCGGAGCTGAATCGGCTGGAACAGGCGCTCACCCGAAGCGTAGAACGCGAGCGCGGTGGCCGGCGGCTGGTGACGGCCAGCGCTGTCACCGGCGAAATCACAGACCGAATCGCCGGCGTCGAGGAGACCCATGTCGCAAAACGCATCGCCGCAGCCCTGGCGCTGCGCATTGCGGAATCGGAGTTGGCTGTAAACACGCGGCGACGTGAGTTTCTCGGCAAGCGCATCGAACGGCGGCAGACCGAGACGCTCATCGAGGAAGCACAGACTGTGGAGAGAGTTGAGGCAGGACGGCGGGCGCAGCGCAATCTCGACGACTGGTATCTGAGCCGCCGCGCCACATCCGGAACAGCGCGAGACGACGAAATGCTGAAGAACGCTCATCGGCCATCGGGTCGCGCGTCGCAGCCAATCGGCAAATCTTGAGAGAAAATGTGCAACCATTCAGCGGCGCATCCTGAATCGGGAAAATGGGTCCCATCCCTGACATTCTTCTAACCCCTCCCAACATTCCTTTGGCACGCCATCTGCACTTGCTTTCTGCATGACCGCAGCTGTTGGAATGGACCTTGGTGCAGAGATGGAAACGGGAGGGCGGACCGGACAGGAGCCAGACCCAGCAGCGGGGGCTCGGCCGGGCAAGGAACTGAGCGCGAGCTGGCTCAGGCCCGCGAGCGGCAATCTCGCAACTGGTTTGGCCTCCGGGGCGCCTAGTTTTCGTTCCAGCTGGCAGTCTCAAGTGAATGCATGGCGGGGCGTTTCGCGTGGAACCAGTGGCGTTGAGAGCGAGGATGCGAATGATGCCGGCACGATCGACACCATAAATGGCGCCCCTACAAGCCGTGCCACGAATAGCCCGCGAACTTCGGCGTCAGCTCAGACGGCAGGTTCGAGCTTTCCATTGAAGAATGCCGCAGCCCCGCAAAGCGCTTCCGCCATCGAGGTGAGCAGTCAAAAGGGGACCTGGTCTCAAACCAGCCGTTCCGCATCGCAGGCCAGGCAGAGTGCTGACGACCAGTCAACGTCAACCGGAAGCACAGATGCAAGTGCAATCGAGCGCGCGGGGACGGCAAATTCGTATCGCAAAAGTTCCGCGTCGCAACACACTTGCCAGGAGAATGCTGCGCAGGCCGCGACCTCGGGCACGCAAACCGTCGCGCCCCTCATCGCAACGCCGATTGAGCCTCCCGTTCAATCGCAGATTTCCAAGCCGGCGCAAACTGCCGAGACAGCTTCTGCGTCTGAGGGAAGCTTCGAGTTTCTGAGATGGCCTTCCGCATTGTCGTCAGGATGGTCCCAGTTGTCTGGCGCGGAGGAGAGCGCAAGTGCCGCAGCAGGGTTCGTCGCGCGCGGCGCCTCAGGCAGCGGTACTGCGTCAGGACTCTGGACGCCAGTCGCGCGCGCGAGCTCGGCAAGCATTCTGCCCAATGCTGCCAGGAGCGCAGCGATTCACGGGACCGTGGCGTTATCTCTCAATGATGCCGATGAGCCGGCGGCGAGCCCGCAGATGATTGCGCCGGCTTCTTCAGATACGCGCTCCGCAGAACCACTGCACGAACAATGGACCGCTCGCAATTCGATAACCGGCGAAGGGCCCTCGGGGCATTCTGTTGCAGCGCCAACACTAGATAACTCTGCTCATCTTGCATCCGCCGAGAGCGCTGCGCCTTCTGCGGCGGCTCTCTTGGACGATGACGGCGCGGCTGAAACCAGGACCGAACCCGCGCAGAGCAGCACGACGCAAAGCATCGATCGCGCCCTGCTGCGTGCAGCAAATCGTAACGTAGCTGGAGAAACCGTCCAAGGCGCGACACCACTCGCCGCAGCGCAGCCGGCCATCGTCGAAACGGCCGCAACTTCGGAGCTACGCAATCCGGGAGCGACGCACATTGACCCAGCGACGGGCCATCCATCCGTTACGACAGCGACATCGGCCGCAGCAAACACGCAGGACACGTTCTCCGCGCTCGATGCAGGAACTTCGCCAGGCACGCCCGCGTGGACATTCGCGGGAAGCCAGCATGCGGAGGCAGGCTTTCGCGATCCCGCACTCGGATGGGTGGGTGTTCGCGCAGACCTCAACGGCGACGGCATTCATGCAACCCTTGTGCCGAGTTCCGCGGAGGCCGCGCAGGCGCTGAATGGGCACCTTTCCGGACTCAGCTCGCACCTGGTGGAACAGCAAGCATCCGTAGCCTCGTTGACAATGGCATCGCCGGGGGAGAGCGGGATCGAAAACGGCATGGGTCAGCGCATGCAACAGGGCGCGGAGGGGGATTCTCAAAGGAATGCACCTGACGAATCGCCGGCAGGATCACCGCTAAATGCATCGCCGGCCATGAGTGGTCCTTTTCAGGGGGCGTCCGCACAAGACGGCTTGCGGGATCCGTTCACACGCACGGGTGAATTGCGCGGCGCACACATCTCGGTGATGGCATGAGCCAAGTGCTAGCTCGGCAGGAGGAAAGCAGGGAGGGATGATGGGAACGGCAGCGGGATTATTCAATCACTCAATGACGGCGGGGCAAGTGCTGACGCGCAACACGGCGACGCCCATGGCCAGCACTACCACCGGGACCAGCAGCACCAGCGGTTCGGGCGATTCAAGCGATAGCTCGGCGACCATTTCGGCGAACGACTTTCTTACCCTGCTGGTGACCGAGATGCAGAACCAGGATCCCACCTCGGATACGGACCCCAACGAGTACATCAACCAGCTTGTCAATGTGAACAGCCTAGAGCAACTCATCGACATCAACCAGACGCTGACCGCGGACAGCACATCGAGTTCCTCTGGCACCGGCGCATCCACGCAAGCCGCAGGGGCAGCCTCGAATCCAACCAATGCGGCCACGCCGGCATCAGCCACAGCCTCGCCGCACACCGCCGCACACCCGGCCGGATCGCTGCCGTCTACCGTGGCAAGTACTTCGGCCTCTATCGCATCCTCATCGCAGGCGGCCTCCACGCAGCGCATTTCGGGCAATTTGTCCGCTCCCAACCCCAGCCCCGCGGCGCGACGTGTTGGGCATGCGTTGGCTGGCCGGACGCATGCGACTTCGGTGCAGGGAACTTCGCCTGCCATCCCATAAGCTTGTTCACCCGCCCGGCGCATGACCGGGCGCAACCGCACCGCATTCAACGAGGAGATGAACCATGGCAAGTTTCTCGATTCCGCTGACCGGTCTTGAAGCCGACTCCACGGCTTTGAATACTATTGCCAACGATCTTTCCAACATGAACACGACAGCCTTCAAGGCGGAGTCGACCAACTTCTCCGATCTCTTTTATCAGCAGATTGGTTCCACTGGCGCCGGCGATCCGATTGAGCTGGGAGCGGGCGTGAAGGTGGCCTCGAATGAAGTCGACTTTACGCAAGGCTCCATCACATCCACCGGCAGCGCCACCGATGTCTCCCTGAACGGCAGCGGGTTCTTTGTGCTAGGCAACGGGAGCGGGTCTTACGAATACAGCCGCGCCGGGGACTTCACTCTGGATTCCAGTGGGGCTTTGGTCAGTTCGAGCGGCTTGAGCGTGATGGGTTATCCGGCGCCCGACGGCGTGGTGAACACGAACGCGGCATTAACGGCGATAAACATCCCGGTTGGCCAGGTGCAACAGCCGCAGGCCACCACGAGCATGAGCATGACCGCCAATCTTGATTCCACCACCACCACGGGAACGCAGTTTCCCGCACAGGTCACGGTCTACGACTCTCTCGGCCAGGCACACGTGGCAACGGTGACGTACGAGCAAACCGCAGTCAACACCTGGAGCTACTCGGTCGCCTTACCGGCCGCAGACTATTCAACCGCGGGCGCCAATACCGTACCGGCAGCCATCACGGGAACCATGCAATTCGATGCCAACGGCAACCTCACCACCATCACCCCAACCGGCGGAGCTGCCGAGACCGTGGGAACCGCGGCGGGCGATGTCTCCTCGCTGACCCTGAACTTCAACCCCGCTGCGACCAACGTGCTGCTCGATGGAGCCAACGGCCTGAGTATCCAGTGGAACCTGCTGAGTTCCACTGGAACGCCCAACATCAGCCAGGTCGACACGACTTCCGCAGTTTCAGGCACGACACAAAACGGCTACACGAGCGGCCAGTACCAAAGCTTCTCCATCGGCTCCGATGGCACAGTGAGTGTCACGTTCTCGAATGGAAAAACGGAGAATGTTGGACAGCTTGCGTTGGCGAATGTGACCAATCTGCAAGGGCTCTCGCTGCTCGGGGACGGAGATTACACGACCACCTCGGCCAGCGGAACGGCCGTGGTCGGGACCTCAGGCACGTCCGGCTTGGCAACTCTGCAGGATGATGCGCTGGAGGCCTCGAACGTCAACATCTCCACCGAATTCTCCGATTTGATCGTGGCGCAGCGGGCCTTTGAGGCCAACGCGAAGTCGGTCACCACCTTCGACACCGTGGAGCAGGACACCATCAACATGGTGCATTGACACGCCTCCACCGGCTTGCAAAAATCCTTGAGGGCGGCCTTCGCGGGCCGCCCTATTTTTTCGCTTTCGGCTGGATTTCGATGAACAGTCCTTTACCTCGCGCCAACGCAGTTTCCTCGGCGTCGACGATGACGGCGTCGGCCCAGTGCTTTCGCCCCTCGTTACGCACCACGCGCCCTTCAATGCGAAGCGGCGCGCCGCTCGGCACCGGGCGAAGGTATTCCACTTCCATTTTCCGCGTCATCGACGGCCGGCCCTGGGCGCGCACCGCCTTGCTCATCGCCTCATCGAGAAGCGTGGCAATGATGCCACCGTGCAGATAGCCGGGATGGCCCTCAAAGGCTTCCGGCACTGCGGGAAGGCTGACGACGGCGCCGTCCGGCGCGAGCATGAACTCCAGGCGCAATCCGGTTACATTGGCCTGTCCGCAGCCAAAGCAACGGTTGTTGGCCGAGTGGGCGAAGGTCGTGAGAGGTTCGCGGGAGTGAAGCTGCATGCATTCAGCATACCGGCTGCGCATCGTATCCACGGCATCGGCGTCGCGCGGGCTCTACGCGCTGCATTTGCTCCCTTGACCTGCCTGCAGGTAGCCGCGCAGACTGAAGAGGCGGAGTTCGCTAAGACATCCGCGAATCCCCGGAGGACATTCCCATGACCAACGTCAATCGCAGAACTGTACTCGTGCAAATGAGCGTGTTGGCAGGCGCCGCGCTCCTGGCTTTAGCCGCCAATCCCGCTCCGGCCGCGGCTCAGGCAGCACACGCTGACCTCGTCAATGCCCAGGGCGCCACCATTGGCCACGCCAAATTCTCTACAGTCTCCAATGGGGTCAAGGTCTCGGTAACGGTCTCCCAACTTTCTCCCGGCGAGCATGGAATCCACATTCACAACGTTGGCAAATGCGATGGCCCCGCTTTCACGACGGCCGGAGGCCATTTCAATCCCACTGGCGCCCACCACGGAATACACAATGCACAGGACCCACATCCGCACCTCGGCGACTTGCCGAACCTTGTTGTGTCAGAGAAGGGAACCGGCAAACTCACCTTCATCGCGGTAGGCGCCACGATACGCGAAGGCCCGAATTCTCTTTTCCACGAGGGCGGTACGGCCCTGGTCATTCACGCCAAACCGGACGATCTCACCAACGATCCGTCCGGCAACTCTGGTGATCGCATCGCCTGCGGCGTGATTGTCCAGTAGGCCCAAGAGGCATCGACGCGGTACTTGTAACCCTGGGAACCCGTACTGGGCTACCATACTTAAGATGAGACTGCTAAAGCTGGCTGCGACGGTGGCTTCTGGACTGGCGCTCGCAGCTTGCGGACTTATGATCCCCGCCGGTTGTCACGTCCAGTCCGCGCTTACCCAGCGGCAGGCGGAGGGCAAGCGCCTCTTCGACACCGGTTGCGCGCACTGCCACGAACAGAACGACCTGCATCTAAAGAAGGTTCCACCGGATCTGCACGGTCTGTTCAATCACGCGACATTGCCGGATGGGGCCCCGGCGACGGACGCGGAAGTCGAGTGGATTCTGATGTCGGGCAAGGGAATGATGCCATCCTTCGCGTATCAGATGACACAAGAGCAAAGGGTCGCGCTCCTGGCCTATTTGCACACCTATTGATCGCACCCTGCGACCCATGACCGCGAGGTGCGCGGCGCAGCAAACGTGAGCCGCATCACGATATACTTGGAGGTCTATGGCAGTCGAAAAGACATTCTACTTGGAGACCTTCGGCTGCCAGATGAATGCCCATGACTCCGAGAAGGTGATCGGTACCTTGCGCCAGCAGGGGTATCGGCAGGTTGAAGCCGAGGAAGATGCCGGGCTTATCCTCTACAACACCTGTTCTATTCGCGATAAAGCGGAGCAGAAGGTCTTTAATCGCCTGAACGATTACAAGAAGCTCCACAAGGAAGGCAAACGCTTCGCCGTGCTGGGCTGTGTTGCCCAGCAGGAAGGCGAAAAGATCTTCGACCGCGCGCCGTATGTCTCGCTGGTTTCAGGGTCGGCCTCGTACCGTAAATTACCCGAGATGCTTACCCGTCTGGAGGCAGGCGAGAGCCGCATTACCGGGCTCGACGACCGCCAGACGGACGAGACCTTCGAGACCGAATTCACGGCGCGCCAGAATCCTTACCGGGCCTATATCACGATCATCGAGGGCTGCGATAAGTTCTGCTCTTACTGCGTGGTACCGTACACGCGCGGCAAGGAGCGCAGCCGAACCTCGTCTTCAGTGCTGACGGAGGCGCGGCGCATCGCCGATCTTGGCTACACAGAGATTCAGCTTCTGGGCCAGAATGTGAACAGTTACCGCGACCCGGAAGGGAAGCGCAGCTTCGCGGAACTGCTTACGGCCGTGGGCGAGGTGCCGGGCGTCAGGAGGGTGCGATTTACCACCAGCCATCCCCGCGACTTTACCCGCGATATTGTCGAGGCCATCGATAGCGTGCCCACCCTCTGCGACCATGTGCACCTGCCGGTGCAGTCGGGTTCGGCAAGGATTCTTGCCAGCATGGCCCGCGAGTATACGCCCGAGTGGTATCTCGAGCGCGTCGCATGGATCAAAGCCGCCAAGCGGACGATCTCCCTTTCCACCGATATCATTGTGGGCTTCCCGGGTGAAACAGCCGATGATTTCATCCAGACAATGGACCTGCTCGCGGAGGTGGAATACGATTGCGTCTTCGCGTTCAAGTACTCAGCCCGCCCCAACACGCCCTCTCTGGTGATGATCGATTCCATTTCCGAAGCCGAGAAAGCCAGTCGGCTTCAAGTTCTGCTTGAGCGGCAGCGCGAGATACAGAGGGTCAATTATTCCAAGCACATCGGAGAGGTTATTGAGGTGATGGTGGAAGGCGCGCATCCGGCTCGCGGGCAGATTTCGGGCCGTAGCAGCCAGAACAAGCCGGTCAACTTCGAGTGGTCACAGCCCATCGCGCCGGCGCCGGGCAGTTATCTTCGTGTCAAAATAACGGGAGCTTTTCCCAACAGTCTCTTGGGCCAAGCCGTCTAAGATTGCAATGGTCCTTGAAGAGGGAACTGATGGACATTGAAGTGCGGATACGCGGCCTGATGATGGACCCGGCAACCAATATGCCGATCGTGGTGCTGAAGGATGTAGGCTCCGACGCGGTCATGCCCATCTGGGTAGGCATCTTCGAGGCCAACGCCATTGCGCTCGAGATTGAGAAGATGGCTGCGGCGCGTCCCATGACGCACGACCTCACGCGGAACCTGATCCGTCACCTTAATGGTCAACTGGAACGTGTGGTCATTACAGAGCTTAAAGACGACACCTTTTTCGCGGTCCTGTGGCTGCGGCAGGGGGACGAGCCCGTGGTCATCGATGCGCGGCCCTCGGATGCCATCGCGCTCGCTTTGCGCGCCGATTGCCCGATCTTCGTAGCGGAAAAGGTGATGGAGAGCGCCAAGCTCAACACCACCGGCCCGCCTGAAGGGCCCACGGCAGAACAGTTACGCGGGTGGCTCGAGGGACTGAATGACGAGGACTTGGGCCGCTACAAGATGTAATCCAACCAAGACGTCGAGCAGATCCGAATCCCGAACTTCCGGCACAGGGCGCTTTGCCGGGGCACGTTTGGGGGCATCGGACGGTATGAAAGGTGAAACCAAACCGGAAGAGCTGCGAGGCTATGGAGCTGAGTCCCTCGAAAGGGAGGTGAGAGAGGGCGAAGGCCCTTAGTACCAGGCGGGTCATGGGGTTACATAGGTTTTGTGAAAGGATCGAGTATACAGAATATCTGTTATCGGACATGCCATCTAGCCCGCTTAGCTCCTGACCTCTGCCAATAACTCCTCGATTTCGGCCTTCTCTCCGGCCGTCAAGCCCAGCAATGGCGCTCTGGTATGGCCTCCGTAGTAGCCATTGAAGTCGCAGGCATATTTCACACCGGCAATGCCGAAATCGCCGACAATCCGCTGATTCGCCTTTGCGATGCGCTTCTGCTTCTCTGCAGCCAGTGCCATGTCGTGATCCTTCCATGCCAGGTAAACTTCCTGGCAAGCCTGGGGCGCGAATGCGGCAAAGGCAAGAATCGCACCCGTCGCTCCTGCCTCCAGCGACTCCAAAACCGTACTCCCCGAGCCGCACAGCACCTGGAACCCGACCTCCCTGCTGCGCGTCTTAACGGGAGCCGCAGGGGCAGCCGTGGCAACCGCCGCGCCACCGGCCAGGTCCTCAACTGACACGAAGCTGCCTTCCGTCTCGGTACGCGGAGCCAGCATCCGTGCCGTGGCCGCCTCAAACACCTGCGTCACCGGCACCGTCCGTCGCGGCGCATTCTGCGTGGCCGCGACCTGGGCCCCTATGCGCTCCACCTTGCCAGACGAATCCTTGATCCCGATGATGTTGGGGTGGTTGGCCAGCTCCCCCACCAGCTCCACCGCAATCTGATACGGGACGCACTTGGGAATGTTGTAGAGCACCACGGGCAGCGGAGAGCGGTCCGCGATGCTGCGGAAATAGTGGAGCACTGCCGCAGAAGACATTTGCCCGGCATAATAGCTGGGCGGGCGCACCAGGACCGCATCGTACCGGAATTCTGCCGCCGCATCGGCCATTTCCAGCGTCGCCTTCACGCTCTCTCGGCCCGCGCCCGCGATCAGCACCTTCTCCGGTTCAGCAGCTCCGGCGGCTACGCGCAGCACCTCGCGCGATTCGGCATCGTCGAGCTGCGGCGCCTCGCCCGTCGAGCCTAAAACCACCATGCCTGCCAGCAAACTGCGCGAGTAGCGCGCGATGTTGGCTTCGATTTTTCGAAAATAAACGCGTTCGTCCGAATAAAACGGCGTAGTGAGCGCGGCAAAGACGCCTTCCAGCAGCATCTTCTCATTGTAGAACCCACCACGGCCGCAGGGCGCTCTTCCCTGCTTCACGGTGCTGCAATTGCTTCCCAAGGCAGGGGCGGTGTTATGGTAAGTGGTTAGGTAAGGCGTACAGCCAGCTGCAATTCTCTTTTCAGGAGCCGCGATGTTCGAATCATCGGTGCAATCTGACCTCGAGGAAAATAGCCCATCCAAACTTTCCGGGCAGGCGCTGTCCTTTTTCCTGCACTCGCTCCTGGCGCTTGGCTCCTGGATGGCGCTCATGCTGCTCGGCTACGTAATTCATCCCGTCGGCGTGCCGCAACTCGTCATTCTTTTCCTGTCGGCGGCCGTGCCACTGGTTGTCGGATTCCTCATCGCCCGTGTTCACCCAACGGAAATGGCGACCCTGGTCTGGCTGCTCGGCCTGGTCTGGTTCCTGATTGTCTGCCTGTGGGTCCTGGACATGCCGACGGGGCCGAATCAGTGCTTCCAATGCGAGGCCACAGAGAAACTGACGCGCACGTTCTTCAGCCTGCCTCGCCCCAGCGGCCTCATCGACAACGACGGTCCGTTCATAGGCACCTGGCCAGCCGCCGCGCTTTTCGGTTACTCCATTGGCGCGAAACTTGGCTTCCGGCGGGCTGAGTAGCCGTCAAGGATCACTTTTCTGCTTCGAGTCTGCAGATAACGAACTGCTTCTCAGCGCCCGTTCGCCGAGTGCAGCGCCTGCAAGGCGAAGACCGTCACGCGATGACGCTGCATGGCGGCAATGCCCTCGGCTGCGGCCTGGGCGGCTGCCAGCGTGGTGATGGTGGGAATGCGCGCCAGTACGGCCGCGCGGCGAATGGCCTTTTCATCGAAAATTGCGTCCTGCCCGCGCGGCGTGTTCACAATCAGCTGGATACGATCGCCCTTGATGAGGTCCACGGCATTCGGCCGGCCCTCTTCCACCTTGAACACGCGTTCCACAATCAGCCCTGCGCCTTCCAGCGCGTTGGCTGTGCCTTCCGTGGCGACAATCTTGAAGCCAAGATGCACGTAACGCCGCGCAAGCGCAATGGCTGCCTGCTTGTCGTTGTCGTTCACGGTGAAAAAGACGGTGCCGCCCGTGGGCAGGATTTGACCAGCCGAGAGCTGCGCCTTCGCGAAGGCCTCGCCAAACGTGCTTGCCACACCCATCACTTCGCCGGTCGATTTCATCTCCGGTCCGAGGACCGTATCGACGCCCGCAAACTTCGACCACGGAAAGACCGGCGATTTCACGTAGTAATGCGTGCCGGTCCCGAGGTCTTTTCCTGACGCCAACTCGTCAGGGAGAAGTTCGCGCAGCTTGCGGCCCGTCATGAGCCGCGCAGCGATCTTGGCCAGCGGCACGCCCGTCGCCTTAGACACGTACGGCACCGTCCGCGAGGCGCGGGGATTCACCTCGATGACATACACGCTGTCGTTGCCCTGCTCGTCGCGTTGAATGGCGAACTGCAGATTGACCAGGCCGATGACTTTGAGCGCCAGCGCCAGCTTTCGCGTGTAGGTGCGAAGGGTTTCGAGAGTCTGCTCCTTGATGTCCACGGCCGGGAGCACGCATGACGAGTCGCCGGAATGAATGCCGGCCTCTTCAATGTGCTGCATGATTCCGGCGATCAGCACGTCTTTCGAGTCGCAAAGCGCGTCCACATCGACTTCGATCGCGTTCTCAAGGAAGTGGTCGATCAGCACCGGGCGTTCCTGCGAGTATTCGACGGCCTGGCGCATGTACCGCGTCACGGCATCAGCGTCATACGCGATCACCATCGCGCGGCCGCCCAGCACGTAGCTTGGCCGCACCAGAACGGGGTAGCCAATTTTCTCGGCCACGGCCAGCGCCTGTTCGGCGCTGGTGGCCGTGCCGCCGCGCGGCTGCGGAATCTGCAATTCCTCAAGCAGCTTGCCGAATTGCTTGCGGTCTTCGGCCAGGTCGATGGATTCGGGCGAGGTGCCGATGATGGGCACGCCGGCCGCGAGTAAATGCTGCGCCAGATTGAGCGGCGTCTGTCCGCCGAATTGCACAATCATGCCGATCCTGGCTCCCGATTGCGCCTCGTGGTTGTAAATCGCCAGCACATCTTCGAGGACAAGCGGCTCAAAATAGAGCCGGTCGCTGGTGTCGTAGTCGGTGGAGACGGTCTCAGGGTTGCAGTTGACCATGATGGTCTCGTAACCGTCCTCCTTCAGCGCGAAGGCCGCGTGGCAGCAGCAGTAGTCGAATTCAATGCCCTGGCCGATGCGATTGGGGCCCGAGCCAAGAATGATGACCTTTGGCGTCTTGGTCGGCGGCGCTTCGTCCTCTTCCTCGTAGGTCGAGTAGAGGTAAGGCGTCATGGACTCGAACTCGGCAGCGCAGGTGTCCACCAGCTTGAACACGGGCCGGATTCCATGCGCTTCACGCAGTTCCCTCACCTGTTGGATACCTTTATGGCCTTCGAGCTTCCACTCCTTTGCGATGCGCTCATCGCTGAGGCCGAGACGCTTGAGCCTTTTCATGCTCTCCGCGCTCGTTTCTTTTGGAGTGGTGTGTGCGATCGCCACCTGCGCCACGGTAATCTCACGGATCTGGTGCAGGAACCAAGGGTCCATCTTGGTAAGGCGCGCCACCTCGCGCACGCTCATGGCGCGTTCGAAAGCGTAGCGAATATAGCCCAGCCGCTCTGGCTTCGGCGTCACCAGCATCTGTGTCAGGCGTCGCGGCTCCAGCACTTCCGCGCCGGTCTTTTTGCCGGTTTCGAGCGACCTCCAGGCCTTCATCAGCGCTTCCTTGAAGGTGCGGCCGATGGCCATCACCTCGCCCACCGACTTCATCTGGGGCCCAAGCGTGTCATTCGCGCCGGGAAACTTTTCGAACTGCCACTTGGGAATCTTGACGACGACGTAGTCGATGGTGGGCTCAAAACAGGCCGGCGTCTTGCGCGTGATGTCGTTGGGAATTTCATCCAGCGTGTAGCCCACGGCAAGCTTGGCCGCTATCTTCGCAATCGGGAATCCGGTGGCCTTCGACGCCAGCGCCGAGGAACGCGACACGCGCGGGTTCATCTCGATGACGATCATGCGGCCATCTTGCGGATTGATGGCGAACTGCACATTAGAGCCGCCGGTCTCCACTCCAATTTCGCGAATGCACGCGATGGCGGCATCGCGCATCTTCTGGTACTCGCGATCGGTGAGCGTTTGCGCCGGCGCCACGGTAATGGAGTCGCCCGTGTGCACGCCCATGGGATCGAAGTTCTCAATCGAACAAATGATGATGACGTTGTCGGCCAGGTCCCGCATCACCTCGAGCTCGTATTCCTTCCAGCCGAGCACGCTCTCCTCGAGCAGGCATTCATGCACGGGCGAGAGGTCGAGACCGCGGGAGAGAGTCTCCATTAGCTCTTCGCGGTTGTAGGCGATGCCGCCGCCGGTGCCGCCGAGCGTGAAGCTGGGCCGGATGAGCACCGGGAAGCCGAGCTTGCCGGAGAAATCGAGCCCGTCGCGCAGATTGTTGATCAATGCGGAGCGCGGCACATCGAGGCCGATGCGGATCATCGCGTCTTTAAAGAGGAGACGGTCTTCGGCCTTCTTGATGGCCTCGAGCTTGGCGCCGATCAGTTCGACGTTATAGCGCTCGAGAACGCCGGTGTCGGCAAGATCGACGGCGAGATTGAGGGCCGTCTGGCCTCCGACCGTCGGAAGCAGAGCAAACTTGCCAGCGTTGGGCTGCGACGCCAGCATCTCCGCTTCAATGCGGACGATCTCTTCCACGTACTCGTGGTTTAGCGGCTCGATGTAGGTGCGGTCGGCCAGTTCGGGATCGGTCATGATGGTGGCCGGATTCGAGTTCACCAGCACCACCTCGTAGCCCTCCTGCTTAAGGGCCTTGCAGGCCTGCGTGCCGGAGTAGTCGAACTCCGCCGACTGGCCGATGATGATCGGCCCCGAGCCGATCACCAAAATCTTCTGAATGTCATTTCTGCGTGGCATGTTTTATTTCAAATCTGCTTTCCGGGATTTTCAAATCTGCTTTCCGGGTTTCCAGAATGAAGGGTACGGGCTTCAGCCCGTACATCATCCTCGCCGTCAACGCTGGGCTTTAGCCCCTGAGGGAATGCGATGTTTGGGAATCCCATGAACTCATAGGGAACCGAGTCCACAACCAATCGCGCTTCGGCGGGATTCGCTCGGACGTAGTCCAGATGGCGCTTCCAATCTTCTTCATCGCGAACACGGTGATCGGTGAACCCCGGCTGCCATATCTCGAACTTCCAGTCCAGTTCGCGTTTGGCTCGGAAGGAGAAACCGCCTTTGATAAGTTGAACTGACTTTTCCAGCGTCTCGGATGGGGTGATAAGCAGATGGAGATGATCAGGCATAATCACATACGCGTGCAGAAGAAAGTCCTTTTCTGCGTAATGGAGCAGCGTCGCTGTCATCAGCTGCGCCCAGCGCTCATGGCGAAAGAACGGCTTTCGGCCTGCTGTTTGGGTCGAGACAAAATAGGCGGCACCGGTCTCGTGTTTCCCGGTATTCTCGCGCACTGGACGCATCCCGATCCCTCAGGGGCTAAAGCCCCGGTTTAATGCTTGCTCTGATGTACGGGCTAAAGCCCGTACCCTTCACCGCGAAAAGCCGTACCCTTGACCGCAGTTCACGCTTTCCAAAAAACAGCGGAGCCAAAAGCCCCGCCGCTTTGCAAGTCCGAAAATCTGGCGCGCCGCAGGCTTCATCCCTTCCACTCCTCCATCATCTGCCGGAAGTCGCGGAACAAATAGTGCGAATCGTGCGGGCCGGGAGCCGCTTCTGGGTGGTATTGCACGCTGAAGAGCGGCAGCGTCTTGTGGCGCAGGCCTTCGAGCGTCTGGTCGTTCAGGTCCACATGCGTCAGCTCCACTTCGTTCGCGTTGATCGAATCGGGATCGACGGCAAAATTGTGATTGTGCGCCGTAATCTCCACTTTGCCGGTGGCATTGTTGCGCACCGGGTGATTGCCGCCGTGATGGCCAAACTTGAGCTTGTAGGTGCGGCCACCCAAGGCCAAGCCACAAAGCTGATGGCCCAGACAAATCCCAAACACCGGCACGCGGCCCATCATCTGCCGGATGGAGCGCACTGCGTAGTCGACCGGTTCCGGGTCGCCGGGGCCGTTCGAGAGAAAGACGCCGTCGGGCTTGAGCGCCAGCACGTCGTCGGCGGTGGTCTCCGCCGGGACCACGGTCACGCGACATCCCTCGCGCACTAACATGCGAAGAATGTTCTGTTTAATGCCGAAATCATAAGCTACTACGTGAAGGCTCTTCCGAGCTTCGACGCCTTGGATGAGTGGATCAATCGGGGGAAGAAGCGAATCTCCCATCTCACTGCGCGGATCAGACGCGTCAAACTCGTAATTCGTCTTGGTTGAGACCACGCGCGCCAGATCGGTGCCGTCCATCTTGCAAATTTTTTTGGCCTTTTGGACGAGAGTCTCGGGATTGCTTTCGGTAGTCGAGATCACGCCGCGCATGACGCCGTGGTTGCGCAGGTGGCGCACCAGGGCACGCGTGTCAATCTCCGCCAGCACCGGCACGGAGTAGCGCTCCATGTATTCGTCGGTCACTTGTTCCGAGCGCCAGTTGGAGCTGATGGTAGAGAATTCGCGGACGATCAGGCCCTCGATATAAGGCTTGGACGCCTCATTATCGGCGCGATTGGTGCCGTAATTGCCGATTTGAGGGTTGGTGAGGACTACGATCTGGCCGGCATAGGAGGGATCGGTGGCGATTTCCTGGTAACCGGTGAGAGACGTATTAAAAACCACTTCGCCCTGGCATTCGCCCGGGTGCCCATGGCCTTGGCCGCGGAAGATGCGCCCGTCTTCGAGCGCT
>Ga0181520_10000171_pt1 | contig 136751 bp, 119 predicted proteins | sample PEATcosm2014_Bin_29_FD_132451 | JGI IMG/M metagenome (GOLD analysis project Ga0181520, IMG submission 132451) | Peatland microbial communities from MTU Mesocosm Facility, Houghton, MI, USA - PEATcosm2014_Bin02_30_metaG | ecosystem: Environmental > Terrestrial > Soil > Wetlands > Peat | place... | reverse complement strand
CGGATTGTGCTTCTGCAATACCTTCGTGATTGCCGCCGTCAAAGTCGTCTTGCCGTGATCGATGTGCCCAATCGTCCCCACGTTCACGTGAGGCTTCGAACGATCAAACTTTTCCTTCGCCATGCCCCTTCAGTCCCTTCCTTTAGACTTGCTTCTTATCGCTTTCTTGTCGCTCTGGCCGCGCTCCAGGGTCAAAATCCTGACGCATAAAACCTTCGTCATCGCCTCAGTAATACGCGTACACCCTGAAGTACCGCTGCCGCAGTTCCTGCGGAACCGCTTCCACCAGCCGCAGATACCGCTCCCGCGTCAATCCCTGGTCCGATTCCGGCAGCGCCTCGTAAAGCGCCGCTGCTTCCTTGCCCAGCAATCCGCGCTTCAGCACACCTTCATAGTCGCGAATCCGCAACTTGCTCTTGGTCACGCGCTCCAGAAAAACTTCCACGTCCCGCGCATCGAAGACCGCATCGATGCGCGCGTGAAGCTGCGCATATCCCCGCTCGTCCCGGACCGCTATCGCCGCCTGCTCGAACATGCTTCTCCTGCCCTCAATCACCCCTGCGATGAAGACCCGTCGCCGGGGACCCCGATTCTTTCACCCCTGCGACAAAAACTCGTCGCCGGGGACCCCGATTCTGGAGCGGGAGACGGGGATCGAACCCGCGACCAACAGCTTGGAAGGCTGTGACTCTACCACTGAGTTACTCCCGCAAAACAGCGGCTAACTTCCAGCCGCTAGCTTCCAGCTTGTTCTTGCCAACCTCGGCCGCTTCGCTGCAATCCGCCGCTTTACAGGCCAGAGGCTCAAAGCTCATAGCTGGAGGCTGAATTTCTGGAGCTGATGACCGGGTTTGAACCGGTGACCTCTCCCTTACCAAGGGAGTGCTCTACCAACTGAGCTACATCAGCCCTTCTTACAAACTCTTGGGCGTCGAATTTCCGCCCGTCTCGCCTTCATCCCCGCCCCTGCGAATCTTCTCCGCATGCAGGGCCAACACCGTGCGCAAAGCCAGGCCGCCAAGAATCACCAGCGGAAGCAGCCGCAACTCCACCGGCTTGCCAAAGACGAGAACATTGCCCTCGCCCATCGTAAACCAGACCAGCGCCGCAAGAACCGCGTACAACCCCAGAGCCACCCAGAACCTCCGGTACAAATCGGAACCGGTGCTCTGAGGACCCTCCATCCTGCGCTTCTGGGCGACGAGCTCAACATTCGCTCCCGGTTGCCACCATCCGCGCATTCCAACCCTCAATTCATGGTGCACAGGGGAGGATTCGAACCTCCGTAGCTCCAAGGAGCGGCAGATTTACAGTCTGCTGCCATTAACCGCTCGGCCACCTGTGCCCAACCCTGCCTGAACCCCTCGTTCAACCCACCTGGGCGCATTCCATTCATCGCGCCACTTCAGCGCATCAAGCCCCGCCCGGAAATTCTCCGGCACATCGAAGCATGCACCTCAGTGGGATCGCCGCGGAGGACAGGCCCGGCGCATCGAAAAATGACCGCCGGTGAAAACATCTTGCCATCTCAGGCCCCGTTTGCTGTTTCCGTAAAGTGGAGCTGGCGAAGGGATTTGAACCCCCGACCCTCTGATTACAAATCAGATGCTCTACCAGCTGAGCTACGCCAGCCCTGCAGCGGTTTCACGATTTCCGTACCTCGAAGCCGCTGCCATTCAGTGCCTTTTCTTTAAGAAAAAGGCGCCTTGCTCAGCGCCGGCAAGGGCAAGTGAATTGTGGAACCGCTCTTCCCACCCGGAAACCAATCCGGAAAGCCTGAAAACTGCCCCGTTTCCATGCACAGGCACACTTCCGCTCCGCACACTCAACGGCACAGAAATCAAGGTTAGCACACCCCCGCCACAGGAGCAAACCGGGGCCCAAGGATCAGGCAGGGCAATCGCATTTGAACATTCATGGCAAGCGAACGTCTCAGGCTGCCGCAAAGACTCCATCAAAGCGAGCGTTGTAACAGCCCGAGCATGATGGGGATCATGTGGGCCCCAAAAAGCCGCAAAGACTCCCTCAAAGCGAGCTTTGTATCAGGGCATGACTTCAGTCATGCCGCAAAACGCTCCCCAAAAATAGGTCGGGCTTTAGCCCCTGCCACATTCGAGCCGCCTGCGGCCTCTTTTTTCCACCTTCTCCGTGCCTCGCAAGCAAAATCCAAACGTAAGCTCTTTCAAATGCGATTGCCCTGAAGGATCAGGGAACAAGGAACAGGAATCAACGAACAGGGGGCTCAAATCGCCGCCGGCATCTTCCCCATTTTCGCCGCCTGCGTTTGCCGATAATAACCCCCGAACCACGCACAATACTCTCAGGAGAACCAGCGATGAACGAAAACGCTCCTACCCCGATCGCCCTCGAAGCCTCGCCCCATCCACCCGTCCGCAACGCCGCTGTCCAGCGCTGCTGCGCAGCTCGCGAGTGCTCGCTCCAGAACAGTAGAGCAAAGCGTCACGACGATTACGACACCAAACGCAGCGCTGCTGAAGCCTACCGCAACGCCATGCCCCATCTCTCCGGCTACGAAAACATCCGCGACTTCATTGCTTGCGCCGCTCACGGCATGCTTATCGGAGCCGTCGACGCTATTGAAGGCCCCAAGTTCCTCTACGCAGCCCAGGTCGCGCTCGGCGCCCTCCGTCACGAGCCAAAAGACCAAAAGCGGTCCGCCGCATGACCACCCCCCTAACCGATAGTAACCAGGCAGTTACTGAATTAGTAACTAGCCGCGGTATACTCTACCTTGCATCTTTTCACCCACTCCCTTTGCGAGGATTTGCGTCTCGAGGTAACTCGCAGATGGGATCGGCTTTGCGCTAAAGAAGAGCAAATTAGCATTGGCTCATCTTCATGCACTTGTCCCGAGCGTGAAATCTGCTTGCGCAAAGTACCGTTTAGGCAGATCATTCACCTGCTTCCCAAATGAGTTTTTCGCGGTTCCGAAAGTTAAGGAGAAGCTGCATGCGCAAGAGTCTTATCGCCTTCGTATTTCTGGCATTGTGCCCCCTGCTCCTCGCTCAACAACCACAGCCTGTCCCTGAAACACCCGCTGCACCGCAAGCCGCACCCGCGACTCCGCCTCCTCCGCACACGCTGCTGGACGGTACGCCCGTAAAACTGCGGCTAAGTGAGACCATCTCCTCTGCGGACGCAAGAGTCGGCCAGGAGATTCCCTTTGAAGTTGTTGAAGATATCAGCGTAGACCAGGTGGTGGTGCTACCCAAAGGAGCAACTGCGATTGCCACGGTAACTGAGGCCGATCACAAGAAAAGCATGGGCCGCGCAGGCAAGCTGAATATCTCCATTAGCTATGCGCGGCTCAAAGATCAGGAGAAGGTCGCGCTGCGGGCGATGAAAGACACCAAAGGTGGAGGGCATGTAGGAGCAGTGACCGGAGCCGTAGTGGCTACGTCAATCGTCTTTTTTCCTGCCGCGCCGCTCTTCCTCTTCATCCATGGCAAGGACATCTCCATTCCCCAAGGCACTGAGATCACGGCGTTTGTCGAAGGAGACATGCACCTTGACATGAGCAAGTTTGGGGCCGCTCCACCAGAGCCCGGAACCGCGACTGCCTTGGCCGCTCCATCTCAGGCTTCGCTGGCAATCAACTCCACCCCTCCCGGTGCGGATATCGAGATCGACGGTGCCTTCGTCGGCAACACGCCCTCCACCGTCTCCGTCGCTCCCGGCAGCCATCAGATTGCCGTCAAGAAGAGAGGCTTCGCCGACTGGACCAAGACCCTCAACGTCACCGGCGGCACAATTCACATGAACGCTGAGTTGGAGCAGGAGCCGGCCAGGCAATAACGACGAGAGCAGCCAGTGCACGTCACCCGGCCCCTCCCGGAGTGTTACCGTATCTCTGACGGCCCAAATGCACAGACGCACCCGCAAAACGCTTCTCATCGTGGCCGCGGTCCTGCTGTTGCTGGCCGTGGCCATCTTCCTGCGCTCCAAGGCTCCGCCGGAGGCCGCCCGTCTTCTTCCCGAGTCTGACGGAATCATTTTCATCAACTTCCAGCCGGTCCACGCCTTTCTCCACAAGGACCTCAAGCCCCCCCGGCGCGTTCCCGACTACCAGCAATTCGTCGACGCCACTGGCGTCGACTGGGAGCGCGACCTCGACCAGGTCGCCATCGCCCTTCACCGCATGCCCGACCCCAACGGTCCCAATGGCCCTGTCGCCTACTCCATGGTCCTGGTCGGCAAACTTACCGGCAAGCGCCTCAATGCTTGGCTTGACACCCACGCCGCCTCCCGCGAGTCCTACGCCGGCCATACCATCTACTCCATCCCCTCCGAGGGCCGCACCGTGCGCGTGGCCCAAATCGGCTATGACATGCTGGCCGTGTCCAACACTCCCACCCCCGAGCAGATCCATTCCATGCTCGACCGCCATCGTACCGCCGCCCTGCCTTTTGCCGGCTCCACGCTTCTCGCCGAGCACTACCACGACGTCCCTCTGCTTTCCCTTGCCTGGGGCGTCGGCCAAATCGGCCTGCCTTTCTCTGAGAGCGGCGCCATCAAGGTCTTCGGCCTCTCGCTGCCTCTTGAGGCCGACTCCACCATCGTCGCCAGCGTCACGCCGGCCTTGCCGCTGCCGGGCTTGCTCAATATCAAAGTCGAGGAAATCGCCGCCACTGACCAGGTAGCTGCCAACCAGGCAGCCGCCCTTGCCACGCTCGTCACGCTTGCCCGCGGCTTCACCGCCCCGCTCGCCCAGAACGCCGCCAACAACGGCCTCAAAGAGCTCCTCAAGACCGCTGCCGTCACCCAGCAGCGCAACCGCGTCGTGGTCACAGCCACGCTCTCGCCGGCCTCGCTCGCCGGCCTCGCGCAGAACGAAAATTCCCAGTCCGATTCCGCACCCGCCGCGGGCGCTCCTGCATCACAATAGGGATTGGCGCACCGCAACCTGTTCGCATCTGGACTGGTCTTGTTCGAAGCGATCACGTTTTCTTGAATGCCGTAACCGCTTACAGCGGTTCTCCCATTGGTGTACCTCGAATCCACTACCCTCAAGCGGCTTTTTCCTTAAGAAAAAGCCGCCTTGCACGGTATGACGAGGGCACGTGAATTGGAGAACCGCTCTAACCACAATCCCTTCCCCCATGAGAGGTCTCATGCCCAGTTCCCCTGTATCCCGTTCCCTCAGGATTTCACTCCTCGCCTGCACCCTTGCCCTGTTGCCTTGCCTTGCCGCGCAATCCGCGCACAAACAGCCGGTGCTTACCGGCCAGGCCGCCTTCACGGATGCGGCCCACGAGTCCCCCGGCATCCGCCGTCATCTCACCGTCGCCGACCTGCCCGCGCCAGCCCCCGAGCAGTCGGTCGACAACGGTCCCACCCTGGTTCCCCGTCCCGCCAACGCCTGGCCTGTCGCTCCCAGGGGCTTCAAAGTCGAGCTCTACGCCACCGGACTCGACAATCCCCGTCTCCTGCGCACCGCGCCCAACGGCGACCTCTTCCTTGCCGAAAGCGAGACCGGCAAAATCAAGGTCTTCCGTGGCGTCGGAGCAGATGGCAAGCCGCAGCAAGTCTCCGTCTTCGCCACCGGCCTCCATCAACCCTTCGGCATCGCCTTTTACCCCAACGGCCCCAACCCCAAATACGTCTTCATCGGCGATACCGACGAAATCGTCCGCTTCCCTTACCAGAATGGCGACCTGCAGGCCCGCGGCCCGATGGAAAATATCGTCGATCTCCCCGGTGGCGGCCGTCTGCGTGGCGGCGGCCACTGGACCCGCGACCTCGTGTTCTCGAAGGACGGTAGCAAGCTCTTTGCCTCTGTCGGCTCCCACTCCAACGTCGACGACCCCGACACCCACCCCGAGGAGTTCCACCGCGCCGATGTCCTCGAGTTCACCCCCGTAGGCACCTTCGTCAAGGTCTACGCCTGGGGCCTCCGTAACTGCGTGGGAGAAGCCATCAACCCCCTCACCGGCGAGCTCTGGTGCTCCACCAACGAGCGGGACGCTCTGGGCAACAACCTCGTCCCCGACTACATCACCCACGTCCAGGAGGATGGCTTTTACGGCTGGCCCTGGTTTTACATGGGCGGTCCCGGCGGCGGCCGCCAGGACCCCCGCCACCCTGGCAAGCATCCCGAGCTGCAATCCAAAGTCATTACGCCAGACATCCTGGTGAATCCCCACTTCGCCTCGCTCGAAATGCTTTTCTATCAGGGATCCCAGTTTCCATCCGAGTTCAAAGGCGACGGTTTCGCCGCCGAGCACGGCTCCTGGAACCGCGCCCAGCGCGCCGGTTACGAGGTCATCCGCCTGCCCATGAAAAACGGCCACGCCACCGGCGAGTACGAGGACTTTCTAACCGGATTCGTCCTCCCCGACGGCACCGTCTGGGGCCGGCCAGTGGGCGTAGCGCAAGCCGGCGACGGTTCCCTTTTCGTCTCCGACGACGGCTCCCGCTCCATCTGGCACGTAAGCTATACCGGCAAATAAGTTGTGGCTGTCTCAGACGCTGAGGTTTCCCAGGCCTCGAAAGCAAAACCTGGGAAACCCAGCGCCTAAAGTGCGATAGCTATAACTAAGGTCCCTATTCTCTTTCAGCTCTTCCAGGAATGTCTCGTAACCCGGTAGCTGGGTGCCCATCCTTGCGCATCATCTCAGTCAAATGCCTTCATGGCGAGGAGGAATAAGTTTCGACTACGCTCCATTTGAGTCCAATATCGCCAGATCGAGCCCCTCAATGCGTAGTTCCTCTCCTGTCCGCTTGTTGGAAATGAGCTCCATGCAAGGCGCAGGTAACTTGAGGACAACCGGATCGCGATTGTAATTCAGCAGAAACACAAACGTCCGATCACCCTTTTGCCGCATAACCACCTCAACGCCATCCGGCGCGTCCATGATCCGGGAGATGCCGAAGCGACTCCCGAGCGCGCTGAAGAGGAAATCAAAGAATGCCGCGTCCCGGCACTCTGCCCCGACGTAAACTACATGCCCTTTGCCGTAGGCATTGAGCGTAATGGCCGGATCTCCCTCCATTCCGAGACCCGCGTAGCGGGCCAGAACCTCTGCCCCATTCGGCTGCACTCGCTCCAGCGCGTCGCTGACGGTAAACTTCTGTCCCCCCGGCTGGAAAACGATCGCGTAGTCGTGAGAGGAAATGCGCATGGCATCGGCGGCGCGAACACGCACTCCGGCAAGGTCCGCAAACAGGCCCGGCTCAATCAATCGCCTCATCCGTCCGTCCGGATCGCGCGTGCCTGCCGCTTGATCGAGAACCAGAATCCCGCCTTCGTTCACGAATTGCTTCAGGAGATCTGCCGATGCTTCTGACACAATGCGCAGCCCCGGCGCGATTACCAGCTTGTACTTGCGCAGATCCGCTCGATCGGAAACGACATCGATATTTCGCTTCAGCGATTTCGCTCCCGTATAGTAACGCTCCGCAATCTCGTCGTAGCCGGCGCCCAGGCTCCTTGAAGTAGTGATCCCCCAGAATCCCTGGTCCCATTGGTTATCGTAGCTGTAGATCAGCGCAACGTCGGAGTTGGTCTGCGCCCCCGCCAACAGTGGTCCAATCCGTGCCAATTCCGGTTCCATCTTGCGAAGTTGATCGGCCGATGCGCCAAATGAGCCGTCTGGCTCCGTGATGGAGACATATCCCATCTCAGAACCAATGGCGGAGGGTCGCCACTCCCAGAAAAGCGTACCCGAGGAGCCGTGCGCCAGATCCATATAAACTGACAGGCGAACCGCGCGCGCGTCCGTGTAGGGTGGCGCCTGTGCGCCCTTTTCCGAAGCGAAAAAGCGCTGGCTCTCATGTGAGCTGCGGCATAGATCATCGTCCAGCCCGGAATGCAAAACGCTATGATAATCGCCATCGCCGGCTAAGTGGCCATAGTTATCCCAGGCGGCGATGTCAAGAAATGTCGCGGCCTCGTAGGTATCCACCGACCACCTCGTATTGGGCCAGTTGGTGTACAGAAACTGCCCTTTCGTGTAGTGCCGCAGGGTATCTGCCTCAAACTTGAGCCAGTGGAGGAACGAAGCGGAAAAGAACCGGCGATAATCCAGATACAAGCCCGGATTCCATCCGCCTTCAGGCGAGTTGATGGGAAAGATGATTTCGTCCCAGTCGTCAAAGTCGTTACTCCACACTTTTCCGCTCCAGGCGGAATTGAGTTTCGCGATGGTCCCGTACCGTGCTTTCAGCCAGATTCGCCATGCCACCAGCAAATCATGGTCATAACTTACCAGCGGATAGCCGGGTTCATTGCTCAACTGCCAACCGACTACAGCCTTGTTGCTTCCATAATGTTTCGCAAGTTCCGTGATGATGCGGTCGGCAGCTTCCTGCATCGCAGGACTGTAAATGGCAAAACCCTTTCTGCCGCCGTAGGTATAGGGGCCGTTCTCGTTTGCTCCAAGAACATCGGGATGAAGTTTATAGAGCCACGGAGGGAGCGCTGCGGTAGGAGTTGCGAGGACTACATAGATTCCGGCCTCGTTGGCCAGTTCAATGGCTCTGTCAAGCCACTCGAATTCGAACTTGCCTGGAGAGGGCTCGATCGAGGACCAGGCGAATTCCGCCATGCGAACCATATTCAGTCCGAGCTCGCGCATTTTTGCGAAGTCCTTTGACCATTGCTCTCTCGGATAGCTCTCGGGATAATACGCCGATCCCATCCAGTAACGCGTCCAGAGATCTGAACCTTGGGTAACGCTCCTAGCGTTCCCCGCTTGCATCTGCCCGGCAAATACGTCGAATGGACACAGGCTTGTGGCCATTGTGCCTGCTATCGTCCTGCAGATCATTTCCCTGCGAGTAATCATTCGTTTCTCCGTCAATCGTGTTCTGTTGGCTCTGCGGCAAGTTCCGAGAGCGGGCCCGGCCACTCCCAAAAGCAAAGGCGGCTCCCATCCTTTCGGGAGCCGCCTTTGTATCACAAAATTTCGTGCAATTTTCCTCGCTAGGACGACAGACTGGCTTAGCTGCTCGCAACCTGCTCATAGGTGTTGCGCAGATACTTGTGCGGATTCACCGGAACGTTGTGTACGCGCACCTCATAGTGCAGGTGCGGCCCGGTCGAACGCCCTGACTGCCCCACGTAGCCAATCACCTGGCCGCGAATGACATGCTGGCCCGGCAGTACCGCAACCGCTGAAAGATGCCCGTAGACCGTCTCCACGCTGTGTCCGTGATTCAGCACCACCTGGCGCCCGTATCCAGCGCCCATCGAGGCGCCGCTCACTTCTCCGTCCGCCGTCGCGCGCACCGGCGAACCGTAAGCCGCGGAAATGTCAATGCCGGAGTGGAACGCGCCCTCTCCGTTAAACGGGTCTTCCCGCTCGCCAAAGCTGGACGTCACACGGCCCTCGATCGGCCAGATCGAAGGCGCATCGGCCAACACCGTCCAGTCGCCGGCAAAGTTCGGTGACAGACCCCCCTCCAGCGCACGCGAAACCCGCCCGTCGAGCGCCTGCGTCCGCAGAGCATAAAACTGATCGATGGAGAGTTTTACTTGCTGCTGGTTTACATCGTCGGTCAGGGCAAGGCTGGTCGGCGTGGGTGCGGCAGCGGCGCCGGCGGCAGCCTTTGGCGACGCCAGGGCCATTTTGTTCTGCTTCAAGCCGTAAAGCGCGGATACTTCGCCTGCCAGAGCTCCCAGCGACGCCACCTGCACATCGCGGTCGTGCGCAATCTGGGCCATCTGCTTGTAGCCTTTGCGCAAATTCTCCCGCTCCGCCCGCACCTGGTTGTAGCTCTCTGTTTTCAGCAGCATGCGGGTATATGAACCCGCCAACCCGACGATCGTAAATGCACCAATCAGCGCTGCGGCAACAAATCCGTACGCATAGCGAAGAGGTACCGGAATCTTCCTTATCCGGCCATCTTCATCTCTGGCTACAAATAGGATGTAATAGCGCTTGCGCAGCATTCGTGCCTCTCATCCCTGTATTATGCAGGGCCGCAATTCGCCGTGTACCCGTAAAAAACTATGGCATAAAGGCTTTTCAGCCCATGAATAAGTACTCGCGTTACTTCGGGCATTTACACGGGAGCGTCTGTCAAGGCTAACAAAGTGTCCCGCTCAGGGTCAACGAAATCCGCTGAAAAAATCATTTTTCTGCCCGCAAGCAGGCGGCATTCCACATTTGGACCCAAGATATCCACAGGGAGCCTCAAGCGGCCCAAAAATCCCCGCTGGCAGCCCGGCCAACCCTCATGCCCCGTTCTCCACTCTGCACGGTTTGCCCCATCCTCACAGCTCTTGCCCTATCCTGAAAGCATGCGATTGAAGCTGGCCGATTTATCGAGCGCCGGTGAGCGGGGCGAACTCGCCCTGCTCCGCCAGATTCGCAGCCGCGCCGCGCACTCTTCCTTGAGTGCCCTGCCCCTCGGCATCGGCGACGACTGCGCTCTGCTCCGTCCCCGCCCAGATGAGGACCTGGCTGTCACCACTGACCTGTCCATCGGTGGCCGCCACTTCCGCCTTGACTGGCACACGGCCGAATCCATCGGCCATCGGACTCTGGCTCGAGGTTTAAGTGACCTGGCCGCTATGGGTGCCCGCCCCGTTGCCGCCTTTCTTTCCTTGGGTTTGCCACGCGAGCTGACCACGTCTTCGACCCGCCGCCCAGCCTGGGTCCAGCGCTTCCTCGACGGCCTGCTTGCCCTGGCCGCCGCTCACAAGACTCCGCTTGCCGGCGGAGATCTCTCTGAGTCCCCCGTCCCCATAGCCGATATCGTCCTCATTGGCCGCGTTCCGCGTGGTAAAGGCCTGCTCCGCTCCGGCGCACGCCCCGGCCACCTGCTCTACGTCACCGGCGCCCTTGGCGGAGCCGCCGCTGCCCTCGCGCGCCTCGCTGAGCTGGCGACAACCCACCCCGACCGCCCGCACCCTCCCCGAATCCCCAAGAGACTTGCGCCGCTGCTGGCCCCACATCTCTACCCCCAGCCCCGCATTGGCCAGGGCCTCTGGCTCCAGCGCCACCGTCTGGCCTCCGCCGCCATCGATCTCAGTGACGGCCTCTCCACCGATCTTGCCCACCTTTGCCAGGAATCCGGCGTAGCCGCCGAAGTGGATGCCGCTCAACTCCCCCTCCACATGGCCGCAACCCTCGCCCAGGCCCTCAATGGCGGTGAAGACTATGAACTCCTCTTCACCGCGCCCGCATCCGCCCGCATCCCCAAGAAAATCGCTGGCGTTCCCATTACAAAAATCGGACGCATCCTCCCGCGCCGCTCCAGTCGCCCCACAGTCACCCTCCTTACCCCGCAAGGCTCCCAGCCCCTCAACCCCCACGGCTGGCAACACTTCTCCTGATTTTTTCTCACTTACTACCGGCTCCGCTTGGGTTCAAATTGTCGGGATTCAATGCCACCGTCCGGCGCCACTTTCTCGCAAACCGTCTATCATCAATGCTGTCATGACCACAACACCTCCCCGTGTCCGATTTGCCCCTTCCCCCACTGGCATGCTTCACGTCGGCAACGCGCGCACCGCCCTGTACAACTGGCTTTTCGCCCGCCACACCGGCGGAAAATTCCTCCTCCGCATCGAGGACACCGACCTGGAGCGCTCCGAAACCCGCTACGAAACCCAGCTCATGGAAGACCTTCGCTGGCTCGGCCTTGATTGGGACGAGGGTCCCGGTTTGCCCGATGAAGGCCCTCACGGTCCCTATCGCCAATCCGAGCGCCTGGCAATCTACGCCGAGCACACTGAGCGCCTGCTTTCTGAAGGAAAGGCCTACCGCTGCTTCTGCACCCCAGAGGACCTCGAAGCCGAGCGAGCCCAGGCCGTCGCTGCCCACCGCCCCCAGATCTACTCCGGCCGCTGCCGCTCACTCAGCGCCGCTGAAATTAGCCAGAATCTCGCCGCCGACACGCCCTATGCCGTCCGGCTCAGAATCGGAGACCACCCCCTACGCTTCCACGATCTCGTCCGAGGTCCCGTCGAATTCGCCGCGGAAACCGTCAGCGATCCTATTCTTGTTCGCTCGGCCTCAGGCATATCCGCCGGCGTCCCGGTATATAACTACGTGGTCACCATCGACGACGCCCTTATGGACATCACCCACGTCATCCGCGGCGACGACCACATCTCCAATACCCCCAAGCAGGTTGCCATCTACCAGGCCTTTGGCTGGCCCGTCCCCGAATTTGCCCACCTCTCCACCATCCTCGGCGCCGACCGCGAGCGCCTTTCCAAGCGCCACGGCGCAACTTCCGTCTCCACCTTCCGCCAGATGGGTTACCTGCCCGAGGCCTTGGTCAACTACCTGGCCCTCCTTGGCTGGGGCGCCGAAGACGGCAAAACCGAAACCTTCACCCTCCCCGAGCTCACCCGCGCCTTCTCCCTGGAACGCGTCACCCCCTCGCCCGCCATCTTCGACTTCGATAAACTCAACTGGCTGAACCGCCATTACCTGAAGCTGGCCGATCCCGAGCGTGTCGCCGCCCTCGCCTGGCCCTACTTTGCCAACCAGCTCCCCGCCGCCGAGTCGGCACCCGGCGACCTCCATATCTGGTTCGCCCGTCTCCTTGACCTCTTTCTCCCCGCCGTCGATCACCTCGATCAGCTTTCCTCGAAAGCCGCCTTCGTCTTCGGCTTCGACCCCGCCGCCGCTCGCGCCAATTCTGAAAACGCCGCCGTCCTCGCCGCCGACTCTGCCCGCACCGTCCTCGGTGAACTGTCTGACCGCGTTCGCACCCACTCCGGCCCCGTTACCCCCGAGGACTTCAAAGCCTGGATGAAAGACGTCAAGACCGCCACCGGCATCAAAGGCAAGGAACTCTTCCATCCCGTCCGTATCGCCATCACCGGCACCCACTCCGGCCCCGAGTTCGACAAGCTCATCCCCCTCATCGAACAAGGCGCTGCTCTCGGCCTCAACATTCCCACCATTCGCGATCGCATCGAGCAATTCGTCGGAGTCTGAGCGCCATGGCCGTTCAACCGCCCGCGCTTGGCGTGGACCTCAGCTTCTCTCACCGCTGGCAGGCAAGAATCCTTCCGGCTCGCCCTCTCATCCTGCCCGCCCGCCACTTCGTCTACCCCCGCCAAGCCGAAGAGGTCGAACGCGGCGCCCTCGAAGTCCTCATCTACCCCGGCGAAGATGCGCAGCCCTTTTTGGCGACCTGCGCCCTCGGCTTCCACGACCCCGCCGTCCCCACCGGCCTCTGGTCCACTCCCAATCCGGAAGAAATCTGCGCCGTCTCCGGCGGCTATGCCTACATCATCGACACAACCGCCCCCGACCGCTTCGCCATGATTGCTTACAGGCCTGTGCTGGAGGTTCGCCCGCTGCCCGTCCAGAATCTGCTTCTCTTCGTCGGCCATCGCGACCTTCTCGCCTGGGGTCCCAATGGCCAAGCCTGGCAATCCGAGCGCCTCTCTTCGGAAGGTGTCACCATCACATCCATCGAAGGCCACGTCCTCCACGGCCAAGGCTGGAACCTGATGACGGACAAGGAAATCCCCTTCGCCCTCGACTTGGAAACAGGGCTTCGCCTCAGATAAATTCCTCTGCGTCTGATTTTTAGGGAAGAATTCCGGCCTATCCAACCGCCGCGTTTTCGTTCTCTGCGGGCAGAATCGTCTCGTACGCCTTGTAAACCCCTTCAAACACCGAGTCCCAGCTCATCGTCAGCGCGTGCGCCCGCGCCGCCAGCCGCATCTCCGCATGTTTTTCAGGATCGTCCAGCACCCCGGCCACCGCCGCGGCAAACTCACCGTCGTCCGCAATCCGCCCCGTCACCCCGTCGCGGACAATCGTGCACGGCCCCCCGTCGCGGGTAACGATCGCGGGCACGCCGCTGGCCAGCGCCTCAAGCACCACGTTCCCAAACGTATCCGTATGCGACGGAAACACGAACAGATCCATGTTCGCGTACGCCGTGGAAAGCGCTTCGCCCTTCAGCACGCCGGGAATCTCCGCCCGTGGCAGCCGCTCCCGTAGCCAACCTTCCTCGGCCCCGTGCCCCACAATCAGGAACCGGAAGCTCTTGTGCCCAAGAGGCCCCAGCGACGAAGACCTGTCGCCGGAAACCCCGTCCATCTGCTCCAGTTCTTCCTGCACCTTGGCCAGCAGGGCGACGTTCTTCTCGATCGACAGCCGCCCCACAAACCCAAGCACCTGGTCGCGGTCTTCCGGGTCGCGCTTGCGCTTGTCAGGATGGAACAATTCAGCGTCCACCCCGCGCGGCATCAGGTGGCAGGGCCGCCCCGTGGTCCGTTCCAGCAGCGCGCACAGTTCCGGGTTGGGCGCAAACAGCACCCGCGCCACCGAATAGAACTTGGCCGCCGCGGCCATCGCCAGGTCCTCGATCTTTTGCTCCGTGGCCGCCGACTGCCGCTTCGGCAAGAGACGCAGAAACCACTCTGACCGCCGCGCCGCATACTCGTGCACATTGGTATGCCAGCTCGCCGCCAGCGGTAATTCCAAATGATGCGCCAGCCCCGCGCCCAGCATGCCCACCTCGCTGGGACCTGTAATGTGGATCAAATCTGGCTTGAATCGCTCCAGGACCTCGCCGATCAGCGGAATGTGCCGCAGAAACGCCGGATCGAAGCGCAGATCCTTTTCCAGCGCAAACGACAGAAAGCCCCGCGGAAGCTCAAGCGTCCAAACGTTGCCTTCTTCCAGAATGGCCTGGGTCCGGTCTCCGGCGCGCACACACAAAAAGGGCAGGTTGCGACGTCGCGCAAAGGCCTCAAAATGTCGGCTGGTGTGCGCAACCCCGTTTACCTCATGGAACGAGTCAGGGAAGTACGCCACGCGCGGCATGTGATCCATCATATCTTTCGCTGGAGTCGCCCCAGACTGGAATTCCAGTTCCAGTCTTACTTAGCCGTCGTTTTCGCCCAGGGCAAGCCGCAACTGGTGCGATTCACTCCACGCCATCCGCAGGCCGCCCGAAACCAGGCCCCTGCCCATCAGTTGCACCAGCCCCACACCCCAACGCATCACCCACGGCGCTGCTCCGTTGGGCCAAAGCTGGCTCAGCGGCCGAATCACCCCTTGGCTGTCAGGATGATACACGCGGTCATCCCAGGTCCGCGATCCCTGCGGGAACTCCGGATAGTGCCGCACCGCGTCGATCGCCGACTGTAGAATCCGATGCTTCCAGGGGTCCGCATATTGCGGCATGAAGAGCAGATCGCTCTTCTTCTCCCGCCGGATCTCGTGCACAAACTCGGTAAAGCTGGTCGCGTTGGTCAGATTGATGTTGGCGTTCGGCTCCACCCCGTGCCGGTCCCCGCCCGTGATCAGCAGCATGTTCCACTTCTCCGCCAACCGCCGCACTGCCCGGTTCTCGTCCCAGTGCCGCAGTCCGTTCAATTCCAGCGCGTGCAGATAGTTGCCGTTTTTCTGCAGGAACTCATTCACCAGGAACTGATGCTTCTCCGCACCCACCAGGTAGAGGTCCCACAGAGGGTGGTTGAAGATCACCAGCACGTTGGGCTCATCGTTCAACCCAATCAGAATCTCCGTCAGGCGCGCATCGCTCGGGTGGGCCGTGAAATCATTCAGCGTCTTCATCCACTCCGTCGCCCTGGCGCTGGGCAGGTTGTGCACGCCCAGGTGGAACGACTGCTTTCCATACGGAGCGCTCCACTCCACCGAAACCGGAATCTGACGCGCGCTGGGTACCGTCCGCAGCAGCATCGGCGCTTTGATGTTGTCGTGATCCGAGAGTGAGACCATCGGTGCCAGGTCCAGCTTCTCAATCTGCCCACTCTCCAGGTCAAACGCCAGTTTGGGGGTCATCGGCGGCGTCCAGTAGGCAGCCGCGTAATTCACCCGCACGCCGTGGTTGCCCTCCGACCGACGTTCCAGCCGTGACAGCAGCGGACGCATGACCGGATATTGATTGCCGAAGTTTGCCAGAAAATCCAGCGTTTCCTGGGATTGGTTGGTGTGACCGTGCAACGAAACACCTGACCGGAAGCCGCGTGGCGCATCTTGATCGCGCCACAGGTACGAGATGGTCGAACTGGCCATTCCTGCTCCTTCTCCGTGATCGTGCCCGGATTTCTGCAACTAGTATCCCCCGCAAACCATAAAAGGAGGGTTAAGATGGTGCAAATGCCCGTTCAATTGATGCAGGAATCAATAGAGTTACGGTAAATTCCGGAAAAATTCCCAACATACCCCGCAAACGCCCGCAACTCCGCGCGAATCTGGCCTATTCCTGGCTGTTTCAAGGTTTCTTCCGGTGGGTAGGTCACGGGGATGTTCTGCAAATAAGCCTAGCAGAATTGACTCGGCTGCCTACAGATTTCTGGAGCTGCCTTCAGATCCTCACATGCTGAGATGGATCGCCGCAATCTGCCTTGCAGTGGCATGGTTCCTTGTATTTGCTGCAACGAAACCCGCCGTCACGCAAGCTTATGTGGACTGCCGTAGGCTTGTGCACATCATCTCCGCCGATGGACGCGACCTGAGGTTCTGAGGTCGCCACGGCGCCCGAACCCTGGGACTCAAAGCTTACCCCGCCTTATTTGCGGGTCTTTGCTATCTCCGGCCCCAGAAAATCCTCAACCGTGCAACCGGCCATCAGGTCCTCGTCTGCGATCGGCTCCTTGCCATCGGAAAGCTTTCCCGCCGCCGCTTCCACTGCCAGATGGTTCTCCGTCAGCCCCTTCCGCAGCATCTCGAAGGCCTGCTCCGGTGTATCCGCGAATTGGAACAGCTCGATGTCCTTGGGTGAAATAGCCCCGGTATCCACCAGCACGTCCAGATTGAACACCTTCTTCCAATACTCCGGCCCGTAGATCACAACCGTGGTTTTCTTGGCCAGCTTGTGCGTCTGCGTCAGGGTCAGAATTTCAAACATCTCATCCAGCGTGCCGAATCCCCCCGGAAACACCACCAGCGCCTTGGAAAGGTATGCAAACCACAGCTTGCGCATGAAAAAGTAGTGAAACTCGAAGTTCAGCGACGGGGTAATGTAAGGATTCGGCGCCTGCTCGAACGGCAGCCGTATATTCATGCCGATCGTTTTGCCCCCCGCCTCGTAAGCCCCGCGGTTGGCCGCCTCCATGATTCCAGGCCCCCCGCCCGAGGTCACCACGAACCGGTGCCACCGCGACGGAATCCCCTTGGCCCAGTGCGTCAGCATGCCTGCCAGCCGCCGCGCGTCCTCGTAGTAGCGGGCCATCTCCACCGCCGCTACCGCCCGCTTCCGCTGCAACTCTGAGGCCGTACCCTCCACGATCTGGGGGACGCTGGCCGGCTGCTCGTGGCTCGGTGCCAACTGGCTGGAGCCGGTGTTGTCCAGCAGTTCCAACTCATGATCGGCCTCCTCGCGTCCGCGAAACCGCGCTGACCCGAAGAACACCACCGTATCCAGAATCTGCTCCCGCCGGAACCGTGCCAGCGGCTCCAGATACTCCGCCACGATCCGGATCAGCCGCCCGTCCGCGCCGTTCAGAAACGCGGAATTCTCATACGCCAGCGGTGCCTTCTCCAGCGCTGCCGGAGTTCCTGTTCCCTGTCCCTTATTCGCTGTTCCCTCGTTATTCATCCTTCATCCGTCCCGATGGCGGAATGCATCCTGAAACGCAATCCACAGATTCAAAAGACCAAGTCCCGAGACGACTCCTCGCACGGCGCCGTTAGCGGCATAGATCGAGAGCGTGGGGAACTGTAAGAAAAGCGGGTTCTGGTCCCAGAACATCCTGGACCACGGCGCATAACAAACCGCCAGCCCGATATACATCCGCAGCAGCACACGCAGAAACAGCTCTGCCCGCTCTAGCCAGCGCGGTATCCGCTGCCCCGTATGCCGCACACCCTGGCGGCCATTCCCGCCCACGGCTACGGCTGCGGGAGCCCCGTTTCCCGGCGTGGCTTCGGACTCGGGCGCAGACACAAGTTCAACTGCGGACCCAGGCACAGAAGCCGGGCTCGCGGCAAACGAAGGCGATGTCGATTCCGGCTGCTGGGGCATTCTCTGGCTACACACTCCGCCCCCGATTCAAGCCGATCCGAACACATTCGGCAGAGGCCCGAAATACCCGGCCCGCCTCAGGGACACCGTACTGAAACGGTATCACAGCAACCGCCGGCTCAGAGGGATCCCGATATCCCGGCTGGTGCCCGAGGTCTCGCCTCTGAGACCTGGGAAGCCGCAATCCTTCATGTGCCTGTCTCATTTCGCGTTATCCTGACAAAACACGATGACCCGACAGCCCTTTTTCCTCGTTCTGACCGCCCTCACCGGCATTGCGCTCTCCATCTCTCTCTCCGCCGCCCAGGAGGCCAAAAAGAACGTGATTCCCAATCTCGACGAGCAGCCCGTCCGCGCCTCCCACGGCATGGTCGTCAGCGTCCACCATCTCGCCTCCGACGCCGGTCTTGAGATCCTCCACGCCGGCGGCAACGCTATCGATGCCGCCGTAGCTACCGGCTTTGCCCTCGCCGTTGTCCATCCCGCCGCTGGCAACCTCGGCGGAGGCGGCTTTCTCCTCCTCCGCACGCACTCGGGCCACGCCACTTTCCTCGACTTCCGTGAGAAAGCCCCCCTTGCCGCCACCGAGACCATGTATCAGGACGCAAACGGCCAGGTCATCCCCGAATCCAGCATCCTCTCGTCCGTCCTCGGCTATCGCTCCATCGCCACACCCGGCTCCGTCGCCGGCCTCGTCTACGCCGAGCGCCACTACGGCAAGCTGGGCATTGACCGCGTCATGGCCCCAGCCATCAAACTGGCCTCTGACGGCTTCGTCCTCACATCCGAAGAGGCCAAAGAGCTAACCGATCCCGATTTGGCCCGCTTCCCCGACTCCAGGCGCATCTTCCAGCGCGACGGCCACCTTTATAAGGAGGGCGAAACCTTCCGCCAGCCCGAACTCGCCCGCACTCTTGCCCGCATCGCCGCCGATCCCGACGACTTCTACCGGGGCAAAATGGCCCATGAGCTGATCGATGAGCTCCGCAAAGGCGGCGCGCATCTCACCCTTGACGACCTCGCCCAATACACCGTCGTCGAGCGTGCGCCCATCACCGGTACCTTCCACGGCTACACCGTCATCAGCGCCCCGCCGCCGTCTTCCGGCGGCATCGTCCTCCTCAGCGCCCTCAACATCCTCGAAGGCTACGACCTGGCCAAACTCGGCGACCGCACTCCCCAATCCATCCACCTCATCGCCGAAGCCTATCGCCGCGCCTACATGGATCGCGCCGATTACCTCGGCGACCCCGACTACAACTCCATCCCCAGCGCCGAACTCACCTCCAAACCCTACGCTGCTGCCTGGCGTGCCTCCATCCAGCCCGCCTCAGCCACCCCAAGCACCGCCCTCGTCCGACCCCAGGGGTTCCTGCCGCCTGCACCGCAAAGCGCCGGTCGGCTCCGTCCCGAATCCCCTGACACCACCCACTACTCCGTCGTCGATAGCGAAGGCAACGCCGTCTCGGTCACCACCACTCTCAATGACTCTTTCGGCTCCCACGTCACCGCCGGCTCTCTCGGCTTTCTGCTCAACGACGAGATGGACGACTTCGCCGTAAAGCTCGGCGTCCCCAACATGTTTGGCCTTATTCAGGGCCCGGCCAACGCCATTGCCCCCGGAAAGCGGCCGCTCAGCTCCATGACCCCCACCATCGTCCTGGAAGACGGCAAACTCCGCTTCGTTCTCGGCTCCCCCGGCGGAGCCCGCATCATCACCACCGTTGCCAACATCTTCCTCTCCGCCACCGAGGGCGGCCTCAACATCCAGCAGGCCGTCGACGCTCCCCGCTTCCACCACCAATACCTGCCCGACAAGCTCTACCTCGAGCCCGGATTCACCCCCGAAACCCGCGCCGCCCTCCGCGCCCAGGGCTACACCCTGAGCATCAAGGACGGCCATTGGTCCAACGGCGAGTGCATCGCCGTGGACCCCAAAACCGGCGAGCTCCTGGCCGGTCAGGACCACCGCAGCCACTACGGCAAAGCTGCCGGGTATTGAGCCGATATGCGCAACGGCCTCCATAAACCTCCCCGGCAATTCTTCTGAATCCGAACGAGGTTGTGAAAAGACAAGGCCGTGAGAGGCACCCGCCCAGCGCGAGCCCTGTAGCTGAATCAAACCGGTGACGCACGTCACAGATTCTGGGCAAATCACTGGGCAATATGAAGCTACTTTCCGCCCTCGCTCCGGCCGGTCCCCGGAGAAGGCAAGATCGGCCATGGGCCCTCAACAAGAGCATAAGCAGAGATCGAGGATCGAGCCTCATTTCCCTGCACTGGTACGCAATCCTGCATTCACCTCGCCCCGGCCTTCAAAAAAATCGGGTTGAGATTTCAGGTGAGGCCGTTGCTTCCATCCGGATTCCAATTTTGAAGTCGAGCGAAAGCGGAACCAGAGCAGATGTCAGCAAAGCAGGCCTGCCAAGCGGCCTCTTCCTCAAGGACGGAGCGCCCGTAAGATTCTTCGCAAGGGTACGCTCACTCCGGCTCCGCTCCAGGCGCTCTCACAAGGAGATTCCCATGTAGCAGGAGGTTCCCATGGCCGCCGCCATCAAGCCAGGGTGGAGCAAACCCTCCACCATCCTCTTCGCCTCCGAAATTCCCGCCAATGAAAAGGCCTTCGCCCTTGCTCTGGCGCAGGCCTCTGAATCTGGTGCGAATCTCATTGTTTTTCACGCCTATGACCCATCCGGCGCGGACGCAACGGAAACCTCCCGGTTCCGTCCCATCGACTATGCCGCCGCCCGCACAAAAAAACAGCGCCTTGAGCAGCTCGCCCAACGAGCCAGAAATCTTGGCATCGACTGCAATATCGTGGTCCGGCCCGGATGGGCCGCCGATCAAATCCTCGCCTTTCTGCGCCAACACAGGATTGACCGGATCGTCATGGGCGTTCACTCCCCGGGGCCCGTCGGCAAGCTGCTGGTGGGTTCGGTGGCCGAGGCTGTGCTCCGCACTGCCAATGTGCCGGTCTGCATCGTCGGTCCCAACGTGGTCGAGGGCACCTATCGCAACCTTGTGGCCCGCAAGATCCTCTGTGACGTCAGCAAACAGGAGGCCAGCCGCGTGGTGGCCAGCTTTGGCGCCGAACTGGCTTCAAGGCACAACGCCGGCCTGATTCTGTATCGGGTCATCGAGCCCCAGGAGTGCGCTGAAGTCCTCGCCGGACGCACGATGGGCCAGATCGAGGCCGAACTACCCTCCCTGGTTCCAGTCAAGTTTCACCACAAGCTCAGCCTGCAAACCAGAGTGGCGCTCGGCGATCCAATCGAGGAACTGCTCTATCAGGGTCGAGTCCAACAAGCCAACCTCATCTTGCTGGGTGCGCAGGGCGCGTCCCACTTCGCCGCCATCACCCGCGCCGGAACCGTGTACAAGGTGCTGGCTTACGCGCATTGCCCCGTCATCACCTTGTCGCCCGTTGTGCTGGCCGACTGTGGCGCCAGGGAGGATAAGCCCAGTCCGTCTGGAGTCCACTATATGGCTGGCGTTTTCTAAAGCCAGATCTGGAAAGATGCAAAATCATATTTTCGATTGCAAGCGAAATCGCAGAGTCCATTGCGGCAAGCTCGTCAGAAATTTTCTCGGATTGACCAAAATTGAACAGATGCCGCTTCAGGGCGGTCTCATCCTTGGTAGAGTGCGGTTCGTCTGGGCACCGAGTTCGAGCACCAACGGACAAAAAACGGAGGCTGATGTCCCCGCCACGCACATTAGGCACCTGTTTGAGCAGATTCGACGGGATCTTCTTTACCAATTCATCCAAAGCTCCCAAAGGGTCTGCTCTTTTTTTGATTTCATTCATCCTTCCCAGTCGTGCGTCATCGGCGGTGCGAGCCTGCGGCTGGTTTGCCAGCGTGCTTGCACCACCGCAAATCCGTCGCCGTCGCGACCCCCGCCGCGCAAGCATTCCGTTCCCCGCACCATCTCCCGCAACACCTGGTTAACGGTAAATTGTGGCAAAAATGAGACAATGAAGGTAGTGCTCGATTCATGTTTCCGATGAACCTGGAGCGGGAGAGCCTTTGACCATGCTGCGCATCCTGTCCACGCACCTGTTCCTGAACCAACGCCTGCACTCTACTCAGTTGGAGTTGGCGGCCCGTTCCGGTGCCCAGGCGATCGAGCTCTTCGCCGCTCGCCAGCACTTTGACTACGCCAGCCGAGACCATGTCTCTGAGCTGGCCGCCTGGTTTCGTTCCAACCCTCTTCAGCCCTGGTCGATGCACGCCCCGCTGTTCCCCGACCGCGAAATGGGCCGCGCGGGCGCTCCCGCCGTCAACGTCCTGCACCCTGACAAAGCCCGCCGCATCGACGCCATGGACGAAGTCAAGCGCGCCCTCGAATGCGCCGAGTACATCCCCTTTCGCAATCTGGTCCTGCACCTGGGCGAGCGCGAGGACGGGTGGTCGCCGCGTTCCATTGAGTATGCCCTCACCGCCCTCGAACACCTCGGCGCTTTTGCCCATCCCCTTGGCGTGCGGCTCCTGGTGGAAAACCTCCTCAGCGAGCCCACCACCCCCGAGCACCTGTTGGAGATCCTCCGCCTCGGTCACTTGGACACCGTAGGCATCTGTCTGGACCTCGGCCATGCCCATGTCACCGTCGGCGTCGCCGAGGCAATCTCTACCCTCAAAACCCGCATCGCCTCCGTCCACATCCACGACAACCATGGCGAAAAGGACGAACACCTCTGGCCCGGAGACGGCTCCATCAACTGGCCTGTCACCGTCCAGGCCCTCAAGACCCTCCCCGAGCCTCCCGCCATTGTCCTCGAAGTCCACCAATCCTTCGGCGATAACCCCGCCCAAGTTCCCGCGCGCATCGAGCAGTCCTTCGCCCTCTTCGACTGAAGCGCCTAAAACATCGTCAATTGGCCCTCGTTGAACGTGCTCAGAGCCGCCTCCAAAGGGCTCTGGCGGCCTCTTCCGCACACGCGTCTTGTTGCTCCTGCTGTAGAATGCAGCCACAACAAATACAGCGGTTCTCCAATTGCTCTACCCCGAATCCACTGTCCTCAAGTGGCTTTTTCCTTAAGAAAAAGCCGCTTTGCACAGTATGACGAGGGCACGTGAATGGGAGAACCGCTCTAGAAGGGTGGAAAGCGGCGATGAAAAACGCGGGAGACGCTTGCGTCACAAGAAGAACAGTGATCCGGAATGGCTTGCTGGTGGCGTCGAGCTGCGTCTGCAAGCCCTGGGCATTCGGCGCGGTGCCGGGCGTGCTTGAGAATCCCTCTGTCGATCCAACGGCTCAAGCCTGGACCATCGGCAATGACCAGATCGCAAGAACGGTGACCTTCCAGCCCAAAACAGGACTGTTTACCCGGCAATGGTCTGACCTTTCGACGCATGTGGACTTTATCCTGCCGGAAAAGATCCGCATGAGCATGGCCTCGGAGTTCTCTTTCTTGTGCAACGGGCAACTGTGCGCCGGAACCAACGCGGCGTTCGACTTGCTGAGCGCCGCCGAGTCCGCCCTTCCCAACGGGAAATCGCTGACCGTCCGGCTGCGTCACAAGAGTCTGGCTCTGGATGTCTCCGTGGTCTATTGCGTCTATAACCATCATCCCGCGATCCGCAAACATCTGGTCTTGCGCAACACCGGCGTGCCTGCGCTCCATGTTTCCCATCTCAATATCGAGGCCATCGGTGTTGCGCTGGGGCCGGAGAATGAAACCACGCTCCTTACGCAGTACGGAACCATTCCCCGCGAGATCTTTTACACCGGGCGCTCTGAAGATGCGGGACTGCTGTTAGCCAATGGACGAACCGGCGCCGGAGTCGCCATCCTCAGTGAAGTCCCCGGATACATGAAACGCACCGAGATTGGCGGATGGGACGATCCGGATCATGTGAGCATCGGCGTCCTCTATGACACCGATCTGATGCCTTTCGAACGCACCATCGCCGGCGGCGAAGAATTCATCACGGCCAGCGCATCGCTGGTCACATTTCAAAAAGATCACGGCTTCAACGACCCCCATTGGCTGCTGCCGTCCTACACCGCGCAGGTCCTGATGCGGCGCGTCGATACGCAGGGACCGCCGTGGATCTACAACACATGGGAGCCGTTTTTCAGGGGAATCAATCGCGATACGACGCTCCAATTGATTGATGCCGCGGGCGCCATGGGAATCGACATCTTCACCATCGACGATGGATGGTCACAGGATTACGGCGCGAACGCCGTGAACCTCGCCTCATTTCCCGGCGGACTGCAGCCCATTCAGGATGCTCTCGAATCCCGTGGCATGCGGCTTGGTCTGTGGCTGCCGCTTGCCGCCATCGCAAAATCGACCCCGGGCTATCGTCCCGAATGGGCGGCCCTCGACCAGCAAGGCGAGCCCAAGGTCACGGGTACGGCCGCGGGCGCAATGGCAGTCATGTGCATGGCAACCGGATATCGAGATGCCGCCGCCGCCCGGGTGATCGATGCCATCGAGCGCTTCCACCTGGCCTATGTGAAGCTCGACCTGACCACCATCTTCAATGCTTACGGCGAAGCGCCGGGCTGCTGGGCCAAGGGGCATCACCATGGCAACTGGGCCGAATCTCTCAACATGATCTATGAAGCCATCTCCTATGTAACCACCAGGATTTACCACAAGCATCCCGAGGTGCTTCTCGACCTGACCTTTGAACTCTGGGGCCAGAAACACGTCATCGATGCGGGCCTGCTTGCGGCCGGCGACCTGGACTGGATGAGCAACGTGGACGACGGAAGCCCGGATTCAGCCGGACCCTTGCAGGCCCGTCAGTTGCTCTACCAGCGCGCCGCCTCAATGCCCGCGGAGAGCATGTTGATCGGCAACCTCCACGCGGAACTGCCGACGATTCAGGAGAGCTTTGCCACAGCCCTCGGGTCGGCGCCCCTGCTGCTCGGCGATCTTCGCAAACTGAGCCCTGCCGACCGCCAGTGGTACCACGAAAAGATAGCCTGGTTCAAGAATCTGAGAAAAAGCACAAAGATCAGCGAAAGCTTCTTCCCGCTCGGCAGCTGGCTCCAACCCACGTCGGTTGCCTGGGACGGATTCGCGCGTCTGGCGCACAGCGGCAATGGCGTGATTGCGCTTTTCCGGAACAAGTCACAGCAACCTTCTGCCATGGTTCAGTTACCTCTGATGCCCGCGGGAAGTTACAAGTTGCACTCCATCATCACGGGCAAGGATCTTGGCATCTTCAGTAACTCTGACTGGGTCCGCGGCATACCCATCCAGTTTCCAGATTCGGAGCCGGTCGAGGTTCTCGAAGTGACTTCAGTCAACGGATGAACGGAGAGCCTCGATAGGCAGGCGGCAGTAAGAACAGCCGCCGGAATTCACCATCCACCTCGCACGGGAATCCCGAATCGCGGATGGCGCTCAAGAAGCGGAATCCGCCGCTTTCGGCCGGATGGGCATCGCTGAGCCTTCCCCCACGACCGTCGTCCACTCCCGCACATACCACCGCTTCACGATTCCGTTCGTCACATAAGGGTCAACCCTGGCAAACTTCTCTGCGACTTCAGGCGAGTCCCCCTTGAAAAGCAACAGGGTGCCATCAACAGGATTGGCCAGCGCACCACCCAATACCAGCTCGCCGCGGTCGCTTGCCTTCCACGCCATTTCGATGTGAGCGTTCCGAAATTCCGCGCGCCTTGAAATGTAGTCCTCGCCAACTTCGTAGAACAGGAGGTAATGCATTCGCGTATTTGGTTCCTTTCCCTGATATGCGTAGTTCGATCAACCCATCGCCGCCAGTACGGCATCGGCAAACCGGGTTGTCCCGGCCGTGCCGCCTACGTCGCGGGTGAGTGCCTTGCGCTCGGCATACACCGTTTCCAGCGCCTTCTGCACCCGGTCTGCCGCGGCCATTTCGTCCAGGTGGCGCAGCATCAGCACCGCCGATTGCAACAGCGCCGTGGGGTTGGCGACATCCTTGCCGGCAATGTCCGGTGCCGACCCATGCACTGCTTCGAAGATGGCGCACTTCAGCCCCAGGTTGGCTCCCGGCACCAGCCCCAGCCCGCCCACCAACCCCGCGCAAAGGTCGCTTACAATGTCGCCATAGAGATTTTCAAGCAGCAGTGTGTCGTATTGATAAGGGTTCATCACCAGTTGCATGCAGGTGTTGTCGATGATGTGTTCGCCATAGACTATGTCCTGAAATTCCTCCGCCACCTGGCGCGCGCAGCGCAGAAAAAGCCCGTCGGAGAGCTTCATGATGTTGGCTTTGTGGATGGCGTGAATCTTTTTGCGGCCGTGCTTGCGCGCGTACTCGAATGCGAATCTGGCAATGCGCGTGGAACCCTTCTCAGTAATCACCTTCAGGCTCTCCACCACGCCCGGGACCACCTCGTGCTCCAAACCCACGTACTCGCCCTCGGTGTTTTCACGCACAATAATCAGGTCCACGCCCGGCCAATGCGTGGCCAGACCGGGAAGGTTCTTGATGGGGCGGAAGTTGACGAAGAGATCGAACTTCTTGCGCAGCGTGACGTTGATGCTCTTGAATCCGCCGCCCACGGGGGTGGTCACCGGCCCTTTCAAGGCCACGCGGTTGCGCTCGATGGACTCGCAGAGCGCGGCGGGAATGTATTCGCCGTAGATCTCGAAGGCTTCAGCGCCGGCGGCAAACCGCTCCCACTCCCACTGGATGCCCGTAGCCTCGAGGATGCGGACCACCGCCTGCGTCACCTCGGGGCCAATGCCGTCGCCCGGAATCAGCGTCACCTTGTGCGTCTTCTGCTCCGCCATCACTTCTTCCCTTTGCGGCCGCCCAGCAGTCCTTCCAGTTCTTCCTTGAACTCTCGCACGTCCTTGAAGTCCCGGTAGACCGATGCGAAGCGGATATACGCCACCGTATCCAGGCCCTTTAGATGTTGCATGATGAGCTCGCCAATTTCGCGCGTGGTGCGCTCCCGCTCCGGAGCGTCCACCAGAAAGGTCTCCGCGGCGTCCACAATGCCTTCCAGTTTGCTGGCCGGCACGGGCCGTTTTTCGCAGGCGCGGAGCAGGCCGCTGAGCACCTTCTGCCGGTCGAAGCGCTCGCGGCGGCCGTCTTTCTTCACCACCATGTAAGGAATCTCGTCGATGCGCTCGTAGGTGGTAAAGCGGCGATTGCAGCGCTCGCACTCCCGCCGCCGCCGGATGGAGTCCGCCTCTTTGCTCTCCCGCGAGTCCACGACCCGGTCTTGCCCGAAACCACAATAAGGACACTTCATTTCAGGTCGATTCTACGGCATCGCCACGGATACTGTGTCCTGAATTCCGTGCAGGGTCGCCGCTCGCTTATGGTCGCGTCGACTTGAGGCATGTGGTTCCGGAATACTTCCTCCCTGGCAACGCAATCGCGGATCAGACTTGCCGGCAAGCGCGTTGAACTTCAAATCGCTTCCTGCGATCTGGGAACCGCATTTGCCGCGGAGCCGGCTGCCGCGGAGGGGATCGCAGCCTGCGACTGGGCGCATTGCCTGCGATGAATCTTGGATGCGTAGTGGCGCATGATCATGGGTGGAATTCCGAGCACGCCAAACATCAAGAGGTAGACAAGGAGCTCGGTGATGAATTCCGACGTCGGTTTTGTACTCACAAAAGGAGTTGACCCCGGATCGGTCATGACCGCGTAAAGACAAAAGATCAGGAAAAACGAATAGAGAAAAAAAGCCGTGTGCAACGTCCATGCGCCCAGGCCTTTGGGAATGTAAAGCAGCAGGGCGTCCCGCACTTTTGCCGTAATCGTAGAGACGCCGGGAACCCGGTGACTCGCTCTGGCCTGCAACGCGGTGAGTTCCAGAACGGCGGACTCCAGTTCGGCAGTGAGCGCGGACCGTGGCGTCACGGCAGGCTTGGTGCTGGCCGCGGGTAACTCGGGGAGTTCGGAGATGCTTTTAGCCAGCTCGGAGATGCGACCGGTGAGTTCAGAGCTGCGCCGCTTGCGGGAGTGATCCTGCGCCCACTTGAAGGCCGCGGTAACGCCGGCAGGAACAAGAGTGGCCAAAGCCGGCCAAACCACCTTGGACAGCAACGTTACCTTGGCGGATATTTGGTGGACATCGGTCGGGATCTGGTCGGTGAACATCATGGGAACCTCCAGCGAGGCAATTCTTTGCCTCTGCGCGTGCGTGGAAAGGGGTGAACGCATCATGACACGACGGAAAAGAGGGCGCAAGACACAAAATCAGCAAAGCCGCCTGTGTCCCCGCTCGATCGCCGGACAGTTCGGAATCAGGGGACGGGGACCAGCAGGGTTTTGCTGGTGACAGCGGTAAGGCCGTCCAGGGTGTCGAGGAACGCGGAGGCGATCAGCGGCGCGTCGGCGAGGTGCCATAGCAATTCCGCATTGTTCCACGCCGTTTCCCGTGCCGCGGCCATGCTCCAGGCCGCCAGGGTGTCGTCCAGCGCTGAGACGGGCGGCAGCGCATCGCCCAGCAGGCGCACGTGCAGGGTCTGCTTGGCCGCTTCGATGAGGCTGTCGAGCGTAGTGTTGAGCGCCGTGTAGTCGCTGTATTGAGCGGTTCCGTGCTGCGGCGGAATGGAAGCGGCCTGGCAGGTGGCAACCACGGCCTGCGGCAGGTCGTGATTGATGTGCGCATTCATCCCGGCCAGTGCAAATTGGATACGCGCAATGGCGGCCTGGTTGCGTTGGTCAAACAGAGCCTGCCAGCATCCGGGCGTTGAGCCGCCTGACAAAGACGAGGCGATGGCCGCAAAGTAAAACCCGGCAAACTCAACATCCAGTGCGGTGACCCAGCCGGAATCGGAAAATCCGCTGGCGTCGGCGCGCGCTTCCACGGCCTGAGTCACCTGGAGATAAAGCCAGTTGAACCACTTCAGGCCGTCGCCATCGGCGCAGGTAGCCTCGATGGTCTGCATGATCTGAATCACGTCGGCGATGGTTTGCGGGGTGGTTTGCACGGCCGCCCGGAGCGTGGGGTCGTAGGGAAACATGGTGCGCCATGATAACCGGGCACAGACAGGATTGGGAAGTATTTCGCGCTATTTCCCATCTCTGTTCCCAATGCCCGGGCGGCCTGTCTCGGTCAGCTCAGGAATTCGGCGATGGCGGCGACCACAGTCTGCTGCTCGTCTTCCCTCAGTTCCGGAAAGATGGGCAGGGCCAAAACTTCCCGGGCGGCGCGCTCGGCTTCAGGGAAGCTGCCCTCGCCATAGCCGAGCCCCTTCAACGCTTCCTGCAAATGAAGCGGGACAGGGTAGTAAATCTCCGAACCGATCTTGCGCGCGGTCAGGAACTCCCGGAGCTGATCGCGGCGCGGGGCCCGGATGACGTATTGGTGCCAGACGTGGCGGCTGCCGGAAACCTCATGCGGCAGCACGATACCGTGGACTGGATAAGGGCCAGATTCGGCCAGGCCGGCAGCGGAAAATAGCGCATGGTAGCGCTCGGCCACCGTGCGCCGCGCGTCATTCCAGCCGGCTATGTATTTGAGCTTGACGTTGAGGATGGCGCCCTGGAAGCCGTCGAGACGCGTATTCCAGCCAATCTCGTCGTGATAGTAGCGGCGGCGCATTCCGTGCTGGCGCAGCATCCGCACGCGCTCGGCCACTTCGGCGGAGTTGGTCGTGACCATTCCTGCGTCGCCCGCGGCGCTCAGGTTCTTGGTGGGATAAAAGCTAAATGCGGCTGCGTCGCCCAGTCCGCCGGCCTTCACACCGCCCCACTCCGCGCCCCAGGCCTGTGCGGCATCCTCAATGAGTTTCAGCCCATGTTCCCGTCCTAGACGAGCAAAAGAAGTCCAATCGGCGGGCTGACCGTATAAATGCACGGGCAGAATGGCGCGGACGCCTGCGCCGCGCGGTCCCACCACCGTCCGTTCAACAGCCGCCGGGTCCAGATTGAAAGTACCGGGGTCGATGTCGGCCAGCACCGCGGTGGCGCCGGCGCGCAGAATGGCGCTCACTGACGCGAAAAAGCTGAACGGGGTGGTAACGACAGCCATGCCGGGGCCAAGGCCGGCAGCGGCTTGCGCCAGCCACAGGGCGTCGGTGCCCGATGAGCAGCCCAGTGCGTGGGCTACGCCCAGTTGCTCCGCCGCGGCCCGCTCGAATGCGGCCACCGGCTCGCCAAGGATAAACTGCTGCGTCTCAAGCACAGCCCCCACCGCGTCGAGCAGTTCCTGGTGCAGCGGACGGTATTGGCGCTTGAGGTCCAGCATCGGCACCGGCTGGGCCGTTGGAGAAGGATTGCCGTGGCGGACAACAGTGTCTTGCACGCATCCATGTTACCAGCCGCGGAATACAGCGCGTCCCACTCCAGGACGGCAAATCTTGAGACGGAAAGGAGTTTTACGGCGAGTTACGGTATTCCTTAAAGAGAATAGTGGATTGACGAACGAGCTTATTCAGCGTCCGCGTCACCCCGGCGCCGCATATCAGTTGCCGGGGACGCGGGCTTTGGAGTAACGGCTATAAGCGCCGCGGCTTCCCCCGACCGCAGCTCTGACGCCGTAACCCAGTTGAAAAGGTTCGTGAATCGCTGTAATGTTGTCACATTCCGGGATTTAGCGGCTCTGGAACTTCCGGTGCCGTGCCCGGTTATTTGTTTTTTCACGTACGCGCAATTTGGTTTGCATCTAACACCAAAAAGGAAAGTGGGAGATCGGCAAATGGAAAACAAGCCGGCACAAAACATTCAGGATACCTTCCTGAATACAGTTCGCAAGGATAAAACCCCGATTACGATTTATCTGGTCAGCGGCGTCAAGCTCACCGGAAAAATCCGGTCCTTCGACAAGTATTCCGTGCTGCTTGAGAACAACAGCCAGGAGCAGTTGATCTTCAAGCACGCCATTTCCACTGTGGTGAGCAACCGTAGCGTGATGCATACCGAGCATCGCCCGGTAGCCGTACAGGCGGGAATTGGTCCGTCTGCGGTAACCGTGCCGGCCGGGTCCCCTGCCGCTGCGGAGACGCGATAGCACGCGGGAAGCGGGTTCGGTTGGCAGTTGAGGAGAGCAGGAAAGCCAGCTCCGGCGAAACTCCGGAGTTCCCGGCGACGGGTCTTCGTCGCGGGGGTGAAACTCCCGAGCGGGCGGTTCTGGTGGGCGTTGACTTTGGGGTCCGCTCGCGCGGCAACCGCGCGGGCGTGGCTGGCGCAAGGCTGTCCGCAGCCTGCCCGGACCCAGCGCGTTTGGCCCCGTCGAGTGAGATTTCTACAGAATCTGTCGAACCCGAGCCTCTCTTGCGCGCAGACTCTGCTTCTTCGCCCTCGCCGCATGACGAAGCTTTGCTGGATTTGGACGTCGGCGAGTCCATGGCCGAGTTTCGCGAGCTGGTTTCGAGCGCTGGCGGCCAGGTAGCTGCCGAACTGGTGCAACGCCGTTCCCGGCCCGATCCAGCCACGCTCGTCGGCGCGGGCAAGGTGGAGGAAATTGCCGGAGTGGCCGCTTCCACCGTGGCCGGCCTGGTGCTCTTCGACCACGACCTCACGCCCACGCAACTGCGCAATCTTGAGGCCGCGCTGCCCTGCCGGGTGTTGGACCGCACGCAGTTGATTCTGGACATCTTTGCCCGCCACGCTCGCACCAGCGAGGGCCAGTTGCAGGTGGAACTGGCGCAGCTTGAGTACATGCTGCCGCGGCTCACCGGCAAGGGCAAGTCGATGTCCCAACTGGGCGGCGGCATCGGCACCCGCGGACCGGGCGAAACCAAGCTGGAGACGGATCGGCGGCGGATTCAGAGTCGCATCGACCACTTGAAGGATGAACTGGACTCGGTGCGCCGCGTCCGCCACCAGCAGCGCCAGCGGCGCGAGTCGGTTCCGGTGCCCACAGTGGCGCTGGTGGGCTACACCAATGCGGGCAAGAGCACGCTTTTCAATCGTCTCACCGGCGCCACGGTGCTCCAATCCCCGAAGATGTTCGCGACCCTTGACCCGAAACTTCGAGCCATTGACTTGCCCAGCCGCCGCAAGGTTTTGCTTTCTGACACGGTCGGCTTTATCCGCAACCTGCCGCACACACTGGTCACCAGCTTCAGGGCTACGCTGGAAGAGGTGGCCCAGGCCGAAGTGCTGTTGCACATCCGCGACGCCGCTTCAACCTATGGCGAAGAACAGAAGGCACAGGTGGAAAAGGTTCTCGGCGAGCTCGATGCCCTGGACAAGCCGCGTATCGAGGTGCTGAACAAGATCGACCTGCTGGACGCGCACCAGCGGGATGGCCTGCTGGCCCGCTCTCAGGCGGGTGGCGAGGTGATGGTTTCCGCGCGCACCGGGGAAGGAATGGATGCGTTACTCAAGGCCATCGACGAGGCTCTTCACTCCGATCCGGTGATTGAGGCCGAGCTTCGTGTTCCGCAGCAGGAGGGTGCCATTCTGGCAGCCATCGAGGCGGGAATGGTTGTGCACCAGAGGGAATATGACGGCAACCTGGTCCGGTTGACGGTGAGTGGGCCGGCGTCTCTGCTGGGTCGGTTACGAAAGTATCGAATCCGGGGCGAGTGATCAATTTTCACTGACAGATACCTTGGCAAAGCATCTAATTTGAAAATAGCTGCTTAGAATGGGACAATCGTTCCGTTTCAATTTGCCTTACGTCCATACTGTATGTCTCTCTATCCCCTGGAGTTTGAAGGAGATCCTATGAACCCCGTGCAAGGCGGCGCAGGCCAATCCATCACTACGCTGGCCACCCGCGAGGTCTATCGGAACCACTGGATGCGCCTGCGCGAAGACGAAATCCTCCGCTCCAACGGGCAGAAGGGCATCTATGGCGTGGTGGAGAAGAACGATTCGGCGATCATTCTGCCTCTCGATCACGGCCGCGTGTGGCTGGTGGAGCAGTTTCGCTACACCATTCAGGAGCGGGCGCTGGAGCTGCCCCAGGGCGGTTGGGAGATGGAAGTTGAAAACCCCGAGGAGTTGGCGCGCGGCGAACTGAAGGAGGAAATGGGCCTGGACGCCGCTGAGATGACCTATCTGGGAACGCTCTGGATCGCCTATGGCTTCACCAGGCAAAAGCAGCACCTCTTTCTGGCCACCGGTTTGACCCACGTCGAGAGAGAGCCCGACCCCGAGGAGCACGACCTGGTGATCCGCTCGGTGCCGGTGGAAGAGTTTGAGGAGATGATGCTTTCCGGCGTAATCCGCGACAACTGCACGCTTTCGGCCTGGGGGCTATATCTGTTGTGGAAGGCGCGGCGATAGCGTTTCCCGGGATTGCGGGAGCCTCATCCGGCAGGCGCGGTCAGCAAGGCTTTGCGGTTTTCCGTGGGGATCAAGGGACAAGTCGTCTGGCGGTCCGACGCTCTTACAAAACCATCTTGTAAATGTTGCCCTTATTGTCCACCGCTACGCCAAAATGATTGTCCTCTGGCACGCCCAATTGCTCGCGATGAAACTCCACCTGAAGGATGGTTCCCTTGTCTCCGGTAGCGACCGCCTGCCCGATACTTTCGCTGCCCAGAATGCTGGCAACATAGTATCCCTGCCCGTAGACGGCATCCCAGGCAAAGGCGAGATTGGGTTGGGGTGGGTAGCTGGCTGAAGTTCCCGGCATCCGGGCGTTTACAAAAGTCGCAGTCACAATCGTCCATGTTCCCTGAAAGGACTCGCCGTTGACCTGGACCAGAGAGATTTTTCCTGATTTCTTGTAAATATCTGTGAGTCTGGCGGTGAACGCCGGCGGGACAGCCTGCGTTGCCGCTGGACCCTGGACGGGGTAAAGCCGTTGACCGAATCCGGCGACGCTTCCCGGGATCATGCAACCACTCAACAGGGCGAGAGTAAGTGTAAGTTTCGTCTTCATTGGATAGTCTCAGTCCATTAGAAGCTGGAACCTTCCGGAAAGTTCTGTACCGGTAGAGTCTTATCCGCGCTCCTCGATGGGAATCCAGTGCGAGGGGTAGGCGGGACCGATGTACTCGGCGCGCGGACGGATAAGGCGGTTGTCGTCCAACTGCTCGATCACGTGGGCCGTCCAGCCGGCGATGCGGCTGATGGCGAAGATGGGCGTATAGAGATCGATATCGATGCCCAGGGTCGCGTACGTTGAGGCCGAGTAGAAATCCACGTTGGCATTCAGCTTCTTGTCGGCATTGATGTAGAGCTCGATGGCTCTTGACATCTCAAACCACTTGGGCTGTCCGGCATCCCTGCCTAATTGCTCGCTCATGCGTCGCAGGTGCGTGGCGCGGGGGTCCTCGGTCTTGTACACGCGGTGCCCGAAGCCGGAGATCTTTTGTTTGGCGGCCAGCATCCCTCGGACATAATCGACCGGATCAGCACCGGCCTTGTCAATGGCGTAGAGCAGGCGCATGACACCCTCATTGGCGCCGCCGTGCAGTGGACCTTTGAGCGCCCCGATGGCGCCGGTGACGGCCGAGTGGATGTCCGCCAGCGTGGCCGCAATCACGCGAGCGGCAAAGGTTGAGGCGTTCAGTTCGTGATCGGCGTGCAGGATCAGCGCGATATCCAGCGTGCGTACCGCCGTCTCGGAGGGCATTTTCCCGTTCAGCATCCACAGAAAGTTCGCGGCGTGGCTGAGCGCGCGGTCCGGCGGCACGATCTCAAGTCCCTTGCGCAGCCGGTCATAGACGGCCACCAGCATGGCAATCTGCGCAACCAGGTTATAGCTCTTGCGCACGTTGGCGTCGTGGGAGTTGTCTTTCTCGTCGGCATCGTAAAAGCTGAGCGCCGAGACCGCGGTGCGCAGCACCTCCATGGGCGTGGCCGTGGTGGGAAACGTGCGCAGCAAGTCGATGATGCGCTGGTCCAGCGACCGGGCCAGAGTCAGTTGCGACTGGAACTCCCGTAGCGCGAGCTGGTTGGGCAGAATCCCGTTCCATAGCAGGTAAGTGGTCTCCTCGAAGGTCGAGTGCACCGCCAGCTCGTGAATGTCGATTCCGCGATAGGCCAGTACTCCTGCTTCTCCGTCAATCCAACAGATTCCGGAGTTCGCCGCAACAACCCCTTCCAGACCCTTCCCTGCGACAGAAGTCGACATTGCTTTCTGATCTCCTTCTTGCGATCATTTTTTGGCGGTTGCGGCGGATGTCCCGGCCTTCAAAAACGGCCCGGCGCCGGAATTGCAGCAAAGATGTTTATAACGGAATCATTCCATGCTTGTCACGGAGTGCGGGACGAATCGGTACGAAGCGGACCGTGAACCGGCTGTGGAAGCACGTCGGAACCGTCGAGAACGGTACCGTCCCGGCGGCCTTCCCCCTCGCGAGTTGTATCCTTTCTATATTCTGTATATTCCCCGTTGGTGCGCCGTACGCAAATTTCGGATCTTGTTTTGAACGGCTGGAATTTCGCGAAGAAAGACAGGGAACGCTCCAATACGAGCATCCTCCGGACAGCGTCTAATGGGGACAGAAGGTGCCATCACCCGGGCCTGCGGCTTTATGCGTAGGATCCAAAGAGCGGTTCGCTGGACGGACCGCCAGAGAGAAGGAAGGCGAAACAAATGAGTGAAGAATTTGACACTACCCCCCGAACCTATTCCGGCGCATTTCTGGCGGTGATTGGCGTGGCCCTGGTGGCCGCGCTAGGCGGCCTAATTTGGAGCTACACGCTCAGCAGCCGGCTGAGCGGACAGGAAGCTGCGCTGGCCGATGCCAAGGACCAGAACAAGAAGCTGGCTGCCGATCTGCGTGAAACCGATGCCCGCCTCCGCGTGGCCACCGATGAGCTGGGTAAATCCCTGGGGTTGACCCAGAAGCAACTGGACACCCGCGCCGAGGAAATCATCCGCCGCGAAGATGCCCAGGAGGTGAATAACCAGCGGCTTGAGGCTGCCCAGAAACAGACCGCGCAACAGGTCAGCTCTGTCTCCAGTGAGGTGTCAAACGTCAAGACGGATGTGGGCGGAGTAAAGACCGATGTAGCCAAGACGCAGAGTGACCTGGCCAATGCGATCAACCAGTTGACGTCGATGAAGGGCGATCTGAGCGACCATAGCAGCCTGATCGCGCGCAATCACGATGAGTTGGAGGTCCTGAAGCACAAGGGCGACCGCAACTTCTACGAGTTCACACTGAACAAGGGCCAGAAGAAGCCCGTGGGCACGGTGAGCCTGGAACTGAAGAAGGCCGACGGCAAGAAGAGCCGCTTCACGCTCATGGTGTATTCCGACGATAAGCAGTACGAGAAAAAGGACAGGAACGTGAACGAGCCGCTGCAGTTTTATAGCGGCAAGGACCCGATGCTTTATGAGATCGTGATCAACACGGTCAACTCAAAGAACCAGGTTTCCGGATACCTGTCGACGCCCAAGAACGCGCCTGTTCCGCCTACTGGTCAATAACCGCGCCGTGGGGCGCGAGCACCAGGTTTTGCTGGTAGCGGAGGGCGAAGGTAAAATCCAGGTCTTTGCGCGCGTCCCACTGCTGTTTCGTCAGGCGGAACGACGAGACGAAGGTTCCCTCCAGGGTTTGCCCTGGGTCGATCGTCGTCTCGATGGGCAGCGCCTTTCCGTGCGGCACGGGCATTGAAGGATAGGCCAGAAACACTCGGTCGTAGTCAGCCGGGGTTGCCGCATAGCTGGAGTGGATGCCGTCGTCCAGCTTGGCATTGGTTGTGATGCTGTGCAGGAACAGCGGCTGCTGGCTCTGGTTGTGCAGCTTGACCTGGGTAAAAACCAGCACCTGGTCGAAGCTATCTTTGGGCATGGGTTCGCCGTTCGCATCCACACCCGAGCTCTCGGAATGCTGTGCGTGAGCCCACACCTGCTCGATTTGTCCGGTGGCCACAGGCGGTTTTTGCCCGGCGATCACATACACGGCAATGGCTATGGTGACCAGCACGGCTGAGGCTAGGCTGGCCCACACCACATGACTGGACCCCTTGGTGTAGTCCTCGCCGAGGGCGGCATCGTCCAATTCTGGGGAATCCTGCTTCAGTAGACTCATCGCGCCCTTATCTTATCTCTACCAATGCAAAAAGAACCACGGAATTCTTGCGCGGAGTTGCGGATAATTGCAGCCTGTTGCACAGAAAGCAGGGCCTTTTGCGGAACCGGGCAGGAGCCGGCGGCGCAACCCATTGGAGCGAGCATGGCTTATCTGCGCTCATTCTTCGCTCCCCTTAGTACACCGCAGACAGCGAACGGCATCGTATAGTGGGTTACGCGGGCGCTATAGCATTTTCGGAATTGGTGTAGATCAAAAGCACACACTCAAGTGGCTTTTTCCTCAAGAAAAAACCACCTTTCACTGCTTTGAAAAAGTCTACGTGTATTCCGAAAATGCTAGTTAAACCTCCGGAAGCGTTCTCCTGAGGACCCGGCTTGCAACCAGATTCATGAATTGGAAATGGAGGAAGATCGCCTTATGTGGCGCAGATTGCTTCCAGTGGTTTTGGCCGTCGTCACGGTAGCGGCAGCACAGGAAATCCCTCGTCATCCCGGCATCGGGGTGGGCACACATTTTGCCCAGGGCTGGGACGTCGAAAAGGTCATGCCCCTGGTAGCGCGTTCCGGCGCCGGGTGGATTCGGGATGAACTTTACTGGGATGACTTTGAGAAGCAAAAGGGCGTTTACCGGGTGCCTGAAAAAACCATGGCATGGATCAACGCCGCGCACGCGGCGGGGCTGAATATCGATCTTCTTCTCAACGACTCAAACAGCATCTATGCACCCGACATCTACAATGCCGACGCCTACGCCAGGGCCGCGGGGGCGGTCGCCAGGGATTTGGCCGGGAAGGTGCAAGCGATCGAGATATTGAACGAGCCTGCGAACTTCGGATTCAGCAAGCATTATGGCGGGGAGTGGAACGGCCTTGAGAAAGACGGCTCTGTCTCCCCGTGGGTGGGAAAATACGTCGAGTTGATCAATAAGGCGGCTAAGGCCATCAAGGCAAGCAATCCGGAAATCAAGATAATCGGGCTGGGTTCCGCGCCCCCGGTGAACTATCGCCAGCTTGCCATGGGAATTGCTCCGGAGGTGGATGGGATTGTGGATCATCCCTACTCCTACCGGTCGGTGCCGGAACTGGTGCCGTTTGCCAATACCCCTTCGCTGTTGAAGCGGGATGGTATCGCGACGGCCGATGAGAGAGGGACTTTCTCGTCATTCATCCGGATGTATCGCGACCAGTCCGCCAAGTATGGCGGTCCCAAGGAGATGTGGCTCACCGAATGGGGTTGGAGCACCTTCCAAGAAGCCGAGGCCGGCGGGCTTTACGCCGGATTCACGCCCCGCGCGCAAGCCAAGTACATTCTGCGCCGCCTGGTGCAATCGCTGGGACTCGGCGTGGAAGAGACGTTCATCTACGACTTCAAGGACGACGGAACCGACCCCTATGAAGTGGAACATCATTTTGGTCTCGTGGATTTCGCACTGAATCCCAAATCCTCCTACGGCGTGGTCCAGCGAAGTGCTGCCACGCTGGCGAACTATCGTCCGCATCAGAACTTTGAGGTAACCATTTCCGCCGTCGATAATCGGCCTGACACCTATCCCGTTGTTTGGGATGGGTCCAGGCTGGCGACCTCCGGAACCATTGAGTGTTACCAGTTTGCCGATGCCGGGGGTAAGCCCTTGATTGCGTTGTGGTCAAATGAACGGGCCGATGGCGATCTCAATCCGCGTCTGGCAGACGTTGAGGTTTCCATTCCCAGTCCGCCCGTCAAGGTGGAAGCATACGACCTGTTCACTGGCCGGAGCTACGAGGTTCCATTTACGAAATCGAGCAAAGGGATTGTCTTCAAGCATTTGACAGTGCCCGATTACCCGATCGCTCTGACATTCCAATAACGGCGCTTCCCAGGAGGCGTACCTAACCGTACGCCGGCCCTCGACGCGAAAAGCTTCGATCCGTTGCGCGTGCAGACCTGCTTCGTCTGCTTCCCGGTCAACGCTCGAAGCTTTTGCGTCGAATGCGCGGTGACAGCTTTGCTATCCGCGGCCGAAAGCCGGGCCGCTATCTGTGCCGTCCCAGTTCTTGAAGGCAAAACACATCACCAGCAGCGTGCCCTTTTTCGCGTCCTTGCAGAGCGCCATATATACCGATTCCCCGCACTGCTCGTACTTCAGATCGTCCCCCATATCCACGATTTGCCCACCCACCATCACTTTTACCTTGGGCATGGGAATCAGGGCGCGGGCATTCGGAATCGAAGAGAAGTCCACCACCAGCCGGAGCGATTCGGCATCCTCATCCGCATAAGTGCAGAAGCCGTGGAGCGCTTCAGTATCCCCAGACTCAGAATCGTTATCGAGCGACCGGCAGAGGTTTGTGTCGGCCGTCTGGAAACCATTCAGAAAATGCGAGATCGAGAGCATGGTATCGGAATTCTCGCTTGACTCAATATCGACGAGTTGCTTCACGGGCTGCATACTATGCTGGAGCTCGGGCCGACTCGTCCATGGAATCACCAGGCGCGGATCGACGACGCCGCTTGACTGGTCCTGCTCCTTTATCACTGTCTGCTTTTCCGGAAACAGCTTCAGCGTGTAATACACGGCCTCGTCATAGACCGGAACCACGCGGTCAGACCCATCCAATCTGGCTACTTTGCGCTGGTAGAAAGGCGCTGCCTGCGCCTTCTGGTTGGAGAGCAGGTTCACTTTCACGTAAAGGAGCTTGCGATAGCGCCGAGGCTGAGTCTTCGGATCGTCGGGTCCACCGGTTATGTGAATCCACAGGCGTCCAAAGAACCTGTGCGATATGTTGAGTTTCTCCTTCTTCACGTAGGCAACGACCCAGAAGATCAGAAATACTGCCGCGCCCACGAGCACCACTGCGAATACCGCAAGGAACGGCCAATTGCCTGGCTGAATCAGCTTGCCCAGAAAATCAAAAAACGAACCCATCCAGAACCTCCTGAGAACCCTTCACCGGTTTTGTTCGAACCGTGAGAACGCATTCCAGCCTCAAGTGACTTTTCAAGCGATTTGCGGCCGTGCCCTGAGCGCGGCCAGAAAATCCCTTGCTCCCAGCGTGTTCAGCACATCTTCCGGTCTTAGCCAGGCACGGCGTAACTGGCGGATTCCGTACTCCATCCTTCCCAGGTTGCGGCTGTCGTGAGAGTCCGAATTGATGACGATATGGCAGCCCAGTTCCTTGGCCAGCCGGAGGTCGCGGTCGCAAAGGTCAAGGCGCTCGGGAGCGGCATTGTGTTCCATGGCCACGCCCAGTTCGGCCGCGCGCCGCAACACCGCTCCCAGGTCTAACGCAAAGGGCTCGCGGCGCAGGAGCAGGCGGCCGGTTGGATGGCCAAGGATCCGCACATAGGGGTTCTCGATCGCCCGCAGCACGCGAGCGGTCATCTCTTCGCGGCTCTGCTCAAAGCGGGTATGCACGCTGGCGATAACGATTTCCATCTGCGCCAGCACCTCATCGTCCAGATCCAGTGTGCCGTCGGCCAGAATGTCCACCTCGATGCCGGAAAAAACACGGATGCGCCCCTTCATCTGGCGGTCCACTTCGCGAACGCGCTCAATCTGTTCAAGCGCCCGCTTCTCATCCAGGCCGTTGGTCATGGCCAGGTTTTTTGAGTGGTCGGTGATGGCGATATACCGGTAACCGCAAGCCAGCGCGGCCTCGGCCATCTCCCGGATGGTGTTGTGGCCATCGCTCGCGTCGGTGTGCATGTGCAGGTCGCCGCGCAGATCGGCCTGCTCGATGAGCTGGGGCAGATCGTGGCGGGCAGCACCCTCGATCTCGCCCAAGTTCTCGCGCATCTCCGGCGGCATCCAGTCCATCCCCAACGCGGCGTAAATCTCTTCCTCGGTGGCCGCGGCAACGGTCGAGCCGTCGTCCAACCGTGCCAGTGCCCACTCGCTCAGCGTGTAGCCCATCTTCAGAGCTCGCTGGCGCAACGCTACGTTGTGCGCCTTGGAGCCGGTAAAGTATTGCAGCGCTGCACCATAGCTGGCTGAAGGAAGCAGTCGCACGTCCACCTGCATCCCGTTGCCCAGATGGAAGCTCACCTTGTTTTCTCCCTTGGCAATCATGTCGTGAATGCCGGGGTAGGCGGCCACGTACTCCACTGCGGCTGCCGTATGCTCGGGAGCGCAAGCCCGTCCGGTCACCAGCAGGTCCAGATCGCCGGCGGTTTCCCGGCCCCGGCGCAGGGAGCCGGCGGGGGTGACCTTCTCAATGCCAGCAAAGGCGCGCAGATACGCGGCAATGCGCTGGGCTGCGTCCTCGGCTACGTCAATACGAAAGCGCCCGGCGCTGCGGCGATAGTCCTCAATCCCCTTGCGGAGCTTCTCAATCTGTTTTTCGCCCATGCGGGGCAATCCGTTCAGACGGCCGGCTTCAATGGCTTCGGAGAGTTGGTCGACGCTGGTGATTTGCGCCGCTGACCACAGCAGCGCCACGGTCTTGGGACCCATGCCCGGCAGCTTCAGCAGTTCCAGAATGTCCGCGCCGTACTTGGCCAGCAGTTCCTCGCGCAGCGGCAGAGTGCCGGTGGCGGCGATGGCCTGCAGATTGGCAGCCATTCCTTTGCCAATGCCTGGAATTTCAAGCAGGCGCGCGGTGTCGCCCGACGCGGCCATCAGGTCCACGGTGGTTTGCTCAGCCGCTTCGGCGGCGCGGCGATAGCTGCGGATGCGAAAGCCGTCGCCGCCGTCGATCTCCAACAGATCGGCTGTCTCGGCCAGCAGACGGGCCATCGTGGGGTTATCCATCGGATGAGTCTCCGCGAACAGTATCAGGCAAGTACAGGAAAACAGGGAATAAAGATCGATAGGAAGCCCTTTTGCGATCGGGAGGGGAAACTCACCGGGAAATGCCCGCAACCTGCTTTGCCTCTGCCGAACCGGAATCCATACGGGCGGAGCCGGGTCTCTCGGGCTGGGCGGGCATCCTGTGACTTTTGAGTGGAAAATGGGCGCAGTTCAGGTACACCGCCTGGCGGCAGTCTTGCGGTTACGCCCGGCCTTCTGCGCCTTCAGGCTGCGCTGTGGGCGTTGTCCCGGTTGCGGATCACTGAGTCCGCCTGGGGACCTTTGGTGCCTTGGACGATGTCGAACTCGACCTCATCGCCCTCTTTCAGCGTTTTGTATCCATCCAGCTGAATTGCCGAGTAGTGGACGAATACATCCGGCCCGTCTTCACGGCCAATGAATCCGTAGCCCTTGGCGTTGTTAAACCACTTGACCTTCCCTTTGTACTGAGCCACAGGCTCCTGCCTTCCTTGCATCTTCATCGAGGTGCCGGCGAACGGGGTGACTGGGAAACGTCCGCCGATACAGTTTAAGACGTGAATTATCGAAGAAAGGTTGATTCGAATCTTTAACAAGGGTCCCGCAAAATGAGACGGGCCGGTGTAGACCACCGGCCCGGGCTGGGAAAGCAATGAATCGGCAGAGCGAAGTTGGCCGCGGAAACTACTTTTTGCGCTTGCCGGCCAGCTTCCGTGCATAGAGGAGCACGCTGGTAAGCGTCTTGCCGTCCAGAATGGCTCCCTTATCAATCATTTTGAGCATCTCAGAGAGCTTGACGAGGCGGAGTTCGATGTGTTCGTCGGCCTCTGGGTGGGCGTCGCCCGCCACCAGGCCTTCGGCGAGAAAGACCTTCATGGATTCGCCCAGGAAACCGGGGCTGGCGTAGTACTCAACCATCGGCTTCCATTCCTTCGCCCGGTAGCCGGTTTCCTCCTCAAGTTCCCGCTGCGCGCCGACGAGCGCATCTTCGCCCGCCTCCAGCTTTCCGGCCGGCAGTTCCCAGAGGAATTGATTGGCGGCATGACGGTACTGGCGTTCCACCACAATCCAGGGATCCTTCTTATTTTTCGAGCTGTCAATGGCCAGAATGACCACGCTGCCGTTGTGGCGAATGACGTCGCGCTCATTCTCCCGTCCGCCAGGCTCAATCAGCTTGTCGTGGAGCACGCGGAAAAGCGGGCCCTGGTAGACCACCTCGGAGCTGAGCAGTTGCGCCGTTTCCGTTGCAGCCGCGGCCTTGGGGGCCTTGAGCGACTTCTGCTTCAGGGCTTTCGGCGCCTTTGCCTTCGTCTTTGCGGCTCTTGCTTTCCGGGGCTTGGCAGCACTTGCTTTCTCTCCCTCGCCGGCCTTAGCCGCTTTATCCTTCTTGGGCATCTCGATCGTTCTCCTCAAAACGCAGTAAGAGAAAGTATACGCACAGCGCTGCCGGTGCATCGATTTCGCCCGGCGTGGCATCCTTAAGTGAGTCGCTTGAACCTTGAGACCGGACACATGGAAGTTCAAAGGCGCACCGGATGACCCGAGTGAATGAGTTGTTGACCGCAGACTGCTATCCCATCACCGTGGCGCCGGGGCTGAGCCGGCTGTTTCTGGATTACTGTGCCGGAGATGCCGCCGCGCGGCCGTTCTACGCCTCGCTGCCACCCGATTCCGGCTGGCAGGCGCGCCCGTCCGTCCCCGCGCACTGGCCTGGGTTGGTTCGGTTGCTGGCGGAACAGAATCCGTCGCCCTCTGCCGCCGCGGCGCTTCAGGCCCTCAGTCAGGGCGCGGGGGCGGTGGTTACCGGGCAACAGGTTGGCCTGTTCGGCGGGCCGCTGTTTACTCCTTTCAAGGCAGCCACTGCTTTGGCTCGCGCGCGCCAGGCCACCACGGCAGGCCATCCTCACGCCGCCATCTTCTGGCTGGCCACTGAAGACCACGACTTTGCCGAGATCAGCCACGTCACCTTTCCCGCTCGCAAAGAACTGCACAAACTGGTCTACACAAAAGCTCCCACGGTGCCGGTGCCCGTGGGCGGCCTTGTGCTGGACGACTCAATCACCGCGCTGGTCGATCAGGCGTGGGAGCTGCTGGGTACCTCCGATGCCATGGAGGTGCTGGCCGCGGCCTATAAACCGGGCCATACCTTTGCCCAGGCTTTCAGGCAGTTTTATGCCAAGGTCTTTGCCGAGCAGGGTCTGTTGGTGCTGGACGCAGGCGGTCGCCAGGCCCACGGCATGGGCGCGCCGGTGCTGCGAGCTGCCCTCGAGCGTGCGGACGAACTCCATGCCGCGCTCGCCTTGCGCAATCGCGAACTGGAAACCGCCGGCTATCACGCCCAGGTCGCCGTCGCCTCACAATCCAGCCTGCTCTTCCTCATCGAAGAACGAACCGGCGCTCGCCTCGCGCTCAAGCGGATTGTGCCCGGAGCGGCTGAGCCGGATGGACTTTGGCAGGCTGGCCGGCAGAGCTTTTCCACCGCCGAACTGTTGGGCATTCTGGACGCCGAGCCGGAACGCATCTCGCCCTCGGCGCTGCTGCGCCCCGTCTTTCAGGATTTCCTGCTTTCCACTTCGCTCACCATCGGCGGCCCGGCGGAGATCGCTTACTTTGCCCAGTCCGCCGTGCTCTTCGAGCACATTCTGGGCCGGAAGACGCCGGTTCAACCACGCTTTTCCGCAACGCTGATCGAGCCGGCCATCGCCGAACTCCTGCGGAAACACGAACTGCCGCTGGAACGGGCATTTTCAGAGACTCCGGCATCGCTGGCGCGGCTTCTGGCCGCCAGGTCCATGCCTATCGAAGGCAAGCAGAAACTGTCTGCCGCAGGCACGGCGCTGGACGCCGAACTGACCACGCTGCTTGACTGGATGCGTTCTCTGGACGACGGACTGGGCCGATCGGCGGAGACCGCGGCCAGCAAAATGCGTTACCAGATGAATCGCCTGCGCACCCTGGCCGCCAACTTCCAGTTGCGGCGCGAGACATCGCTCGGCCGCCACGCTGAGGCCATCAGTCAAGCGCTCTATCCCGGCGGCGCGCTCCAGGAGCGGCTGCACGGCGCGGCCTATTACTTCGCCCGCTACGGCCTTGAACTGGCTGAAGAAATCACGGCCCAGGCTGCCAACCCTTGCCCCGGACACACGGCACTTTGGCTATAATCCTCGCCAGCGGTGGGGAGATTTCCAATGAGACAGTTTTTTGCGATGTTGGCTGCCGGGTTACTGGCGGCGACGGCGGCCGTGGCGCAACAGGCGCCCTGCGCGACGCCGGGCAACAACAATGATTTTCTGGGCATTCAAACCATTCGCCTGTGGCCCGGCGACGCTCCTGAGGCCAAGGGCAAAGCCTGCGAAGATATCCCCACTTTGACCCTCTTCGAGCCGCCTCGCGGCAGCGAGAACGGCTCCGCAGTGGTGGTGCTGCCCGGAGGAGGCTACGCGGGACTCTCGGGCAATCTCGAGGGCCGCGCGGTAGCTGACTGGTTCACGGTGCATGGCTTTCGCGCCTTCGTCCTCAGTTACCGGCTCTCCTCGCACGGATACCTGCTGCCGGTGCCGCTGATCGATGCCCGGCGCGCCGTGCAACTGGTGCGGGCCAGGGCGCGTGACTACCAGATCGCGCCCAACCGCATCGTGATCATCGGCTTCTCCGCGGGCGGCCATCTGGCCGCGCTCTCGGGAACTCAGTTCGTGCCCGGCAATCCTGAGGCGGACGACCCCATCGAGCGCGTTTCCAGCCGTCCGGACTACCTCGTGCTCGGCTACCCGTGGATCGGCGCCTTCTCTCCGGACACCTCGCACCTGACCTACTGCAAGCTCTTCAATGTGATGGATCGCTGCGAGGCGATGCGTGCGGCGTACTCGCCGGACCTCTTTGTCACCAAAGACACGCCGCCCACCTTCCTCTATCACACCTTCAACGACCAGACGGTCCCGGTTGAACAAGGGCTACGCTTCTATGCGGCCCTGGTCAAAGCCGGCGTCCCTGCCGAGATGCACATCTTCGCCAATGGACCCCACGGCACCGGCCTGGGCAGGGGCGATGCCGCTCTCGACCAATGGCCCAACCTGTTGGAGAGCTGGCTGCGCGCCCAGGGCCTGCTGACCCCGGACAAAGCCGCCGCCGTGAGCAAGCCGTAGCGTTGAGGCCGAGGGCCGCAGCCACCTTGAGACAGCAATGGCTCATAGAAAAACAATGAAAAAATAGCCTGGAAAATAGAGGCGGGCCACCTGCTCCGGGAGTGGAAGGACTTCCCGAAACCTGTGGCCCGCTGGACCCTGAACCGGGTCTGGGTGGTATGGTTAGTTTAGGCTTGTTTTCAGCGAAAGCAAGCCCTTTTTTGTATAAGATTCTCGATTCGTGATCGCAGTCACAGCACCCCGCCTATTCGGCCCCAACTTCGTTGACCTGGGGGGTCTGCCCCTGATAAAAAAAAGAGTGTTCCACCCGCGAAAAAGACTCGTCTAAGCGCCCGAGCGAACCGGTACATGCATGCAAGAAATCATTCAACAAGTCGGCACTCTTCTGCTTGGCGCCATACCCACGGCTCTGCTGTTCATCGTGCTGGTGTTGGCTTACCAATTTCTGGTGCAGGGACCATTGACCGCCACGCTGAAACAGCGCCGCGCCCGCACTGAAGGCGCCATTGAAGACGCGCAAAAGGCCATTGCCCAGGCCGAAACCCGGGCTGCGGAGTACGCCGCAAGGTTGCGCCAGGCGCGCGCCGAGGTCTACAAGGTTCGCGAACAGCGCGTGAAGCAATGGAACGCCGAGCGCGATGCGGCTCTTGACGCCGCCCGCAAGGCAGCCGGGCTCAAGGTGAACCGGGCCAAGACCGAGCTCGAGGCTGAAGCCGCCCTAGCCCGGCAGACGATTCAGGCTTCCGCCGCGGACTTGGCCAATCAGGTGGTCCGCGCGGTGCTTCCGCTGGCCGCCGGGGGTTCCCGTTGAGATATTCGATTCCGGCATATTCCACACGCCCTGTGCGGCGTTCCAACCAGATTTTGTGGCTTGCGTTCTTTGCGGTGCTGGCAACCGGGGTTGTGACCGCGCCTTCCCGGCTTGCCTCTCAGCAAGCGCCCCGGGCGGCAGCGTCCCAGCCCGCCAGTCAACCTCAAGCTGGGGCGAATGACCAGGCCAAGCCTGAGGCTGCCAAGCAGGAGGCTGTCGGCGAGAACAAGTTCCGCCTTACCCCGACGGTGCATGCGGCAGCCAGGATAGTCCATCTTTCAGACGAGACGATGGCCCGAATCTTTGAGTTCATCAACTTCGCCATCATCGCTCTGGCCATCCTCATTCCACTGGTCCGGTTCCTCCCCAAGGTTTTCCGCAAGCGCTCCGAGACGTTGCGCCATAGCATCGAGTCGGCCCGCAAGGTCACTGAAGATGCCAACGCACGCCTGAGCGCGGTGGAAGCGAAGCTCTCCAGCCTTGGCGACGAGATCGCGAAGTTCCGCGCCGAGGTCGAGCAGGAAAGCCTTCACGACGAGACGCGCATCAAGCTCTCGCTCGAAGAAGAGAGCACCCGCATTGTGGCCGCTGCCGAGCAGGAGATTGACGTGGCTGCCGCGCAGGCTCGCCGCACCCTGCGCCACTTTGCCACCGATCTGGCCATCCAACAGGCCGCCAAACAGTTGGTTCTGACGCCGGAGACTGATCGCGCCCTGATCGCAGAGTTTGTAGGCGACGTGGCCAGGAACGGTTCGGCCAAGGGAGGGCAGAACTAAATGGCCGTCTTCGTTGCCCGTTACGCCACCGCTTTCCTCGAAGTGGTCACAGCCGCCAAATTGGACACGGCAGCCATCGACCGTGAGTTCACCGATTTTCTTGCTACTTGGGACAGCAGTCCTGAACTGCGCGAATTCTTCGTGAATCCGGCCATGCCCGCCGTGCAGAAGATCGCGTTCTTGGATAAGTTGAATGCCCAGCTAGGCCTCCGGAAAGAGTTGCGCAACCTGCTGGCCGTGCTCATTCGCAATAATCGCATCGGCCAGGTGAGTGAGGTGGCCCAGACCTATCGCCGCCTGTTGCAGGAACAACTGGGGATTCGCCAGGCTGAAATTGTGACGGCCCGTGAACTCACATCGGCTGAACACGACACGCTGGTGGCCGAGGTTGGCAAACTGGCAGGCTCCCGCATCGAGGCCCGTTTCAAGTTGGACGCATCCATACTCGGTGGCGCAGTGGTGCGCATCGGCTCTACGGTCTACGACGGTTCAGTGCGTGGACGGCTCGACAGGTTGAAGGAAGCGTTGATTGCCGGTTAGTTGACAGAGATCGACGGTCAGCAGGCAGTGAAAAGTTTTAAGCAGGCATTTGTCAGAAGTTTGAAATTGGAACCGGAGAGGAGAAAGGAGATCGGCGATCGGTAATCGGTGGCCCGCTCATGGACTACGGAGAACTGATCTTTGATTTCTGATCTCTGATCCCTGAAGAGACAGGAAGAGCAACAGATGGCTCAGATCAAGGCAGACGAGATTACGCAACTTCTTCGCGAGCAGATCGCGAACTACGACTCGAAGGTTCAGGTCGACGAGGTCGGGACCATCACGACGCTCGGCGACGGCATTGCCCGCCTGCATGGGCTGGACAAAGTGATGGCTGGCGAACTGCTCAGCTTTCCGCACGGCATCGCCGGACTGGCGCTGAGCCTGGAAGAAGACCAGGTGGGCGCGGTGATTCTGGGCGACTACACCGAACTCCGCGAAGGCGAAGAGGTGAAGCGCACCGGCAAAATCCTCAGCGTTCCTGTAGGCGAAGGCATGATCGGCCGCGTGGTGAACGCGCTGGGCCAGCCCATCGACGACAAGGGCCCCATCGCTTCCACTCAGTCGCTGCCCGTCGAGCGGCTTGCGCCCGGCATTATCGACCGTCAACCGGTGCGCGAACCCATGGCCACTGGACTCAAGGCCATCGACTCCATGATTCCCATCGGCCGCGGCCAGCGCGAGCTGATCATTGGCGATCGCCAGACCGGCAAGACCGCCGTGCTGCTTGACACCATCATCAACAACGCCAAGAACGATCTGATCTGCATCTACTGCGCCATTGGCCAGAAGCGCTCGTCGATTGCTCAAGTCGTCCAGACCCTGACCGAAGCCGGCGCCATGGGCCACACCATCATCGTGGCCGCCTCGGCCTCAGAGCCCGCCCCTTTGCTTTACATTGCCCCTTACGCGGCCACCTCCATGGGTGAGTATTTCCGCGACTCGGGCCGCCACGCCCTGGTGATGTACGACGATTTGTCGAAGCACGCCATGGCCTACCGCGAAATTTCCCTGCTGCTTCGCCGTCCGCCGGGCCGCGAAGCCTACCCTGGCGACGTGTTCTATCTCCACTCGCGCCTCTTGGAGCGCTCGTCCAAAATGAGCGACAAGCGGGGCGGCGGATCGCTGACCGCACTGCCGGTCATCGAGACCCAGGCCGGCGACGTCTCGGCTTACATTCCGACCAACGTCATTTCCATTACCGACGGACAGATCTTCCTCGAAACCGACCTGTTCAACTCCGGCGTCCGGCCCGCCGTCAACGTGGGTCTTTCGGTTTCGCGCGTAGGCTTCTCAGCGGCCATCAAGGCGGTCAAGCAGGTGGGTTCCACGCTCAAGCTTGATCTGGCCCAGTACCGCGAGCTGGCCGCATTCGCACAGTTTGGCTCCGACCTCGATCCGCTGACCCAGAAGCAGTTGAACCGTGGCCAGCGCCTCACGGAACTGCTCAAGCAGCCCCAGTTCCACCCCCTCACATGGCAGCAGCAGGCGGTGGTCCTCTTCGCCGGTACGCAGGGCTACCTTGACGATCTGCAGGTTTCCGACATTCGCGCCTTCGAGGATGGCCTCTACAAGTACCTTGAAAGCGCGCAGACGGTGCTGATCAGCGACCTGACCAAGAAAAAGTCTCTCGACGACGATCTGCGCAACCGGCTTCACGCGGCGCTCAAGGAGTACAAGGCAAACTTCACTGCCGAGTTGGCGGCAGCGGTAACGGCATAAAAACAGGGAATAAGGACAGAAGACAGATCGCGCAAATTATGGAATGAGCGGTTTTCCTGTTCCCCACTCCCTCGTAGCAGAAGCAAGGTATAACTGAGAACTTACTATGGCAAACGTACTCGATCTACGGCGGCGCATCCGCAGCGTGAAAAACACGCGGCAGATCACCAAGGCCATGAAGATGGTCTCGGCGGCCAAACTGCGTCGCGCGCAGGAGCGGGCGCTGGCGGCCCGGCCCTACGCCAGAATGATCACCAGCGTACTGGAATCGCTCACTCGCCGCATCGACATCTTCGATCCGGAGACCGGCAACCTGCGCCACCCGTTGTTTGCCACGCGCCCTGAGAAGCGGGTGCTGCTGATCGTCGTCAGCGGCGACAAGGGTTTTGCCGGCGCCTTTAACGCGAACATTCTCAAAACCGCCTTCCAGTTCATCAGCGGCAATCCTGACAAGCAGATCGACATCGAGGCCGTCGGCCGCAAAAGCCGCGATCAGTTGCGCCGCCACTATCCCGCCGCGATCTATACGGAGCAGACGGACGAGAACGGTCATACCCGCCAGGTACGCGAGCGCCAAGCCCCTGTCGAGGTTACAGGCGATCATCCAGGGCTGCTTCTAAAGCTGGAAACCAGCCGCGTCTTCGAACTGGCACAGAGCATCATCTCCCGTTACGTTCACGAGGAGATCGACGCTGCCTACATTGTCTACAACGAGTTCAAGTCGGTGATCCAGCAGCGGCTGGTGGTCGAGAAGTTGCTGCCGATCATGAAGATCGGCATTCCGCAAATCGCGGGCGTCACCGAACCGACAGAAGAGGAACGCGAGCGCGCCGCGGAGGCCGCTCTCAGCGCGGGTATTTCCCTTGAGCCGGTCGATACCACCGAGGCTGACGAGGAATCGCGCAAATTCGGCACCGCGCAGGTGGATTACATCTATGAGGAGCCGGCGGACGATCTGTTCAATGGACTGCTCCCGCAATATGTTTCTTCCATGCTGTATCACGCCATGACGGAATCAATTGCCGCGGAACATGCGGCCCGCATGACGGCGATGGATTCGGCAACCAACAACGCCTCGGATATGATCGACGCGCTCACGCTGTATATGAATCGCGTGCGCCAGGCGGCCATCACCAAGGAGATCATCGAGATTGTTTCCGGCGCTGCGGCGCAATAAGCGAAAAGGCAGAGAAATGGCAGAGAACATCGGCAGGGTTATTCAGGTTTCCGGTCCCGCGGTAGACGTGCAGTTTGAAGAAGCGACGATGCCGCCCATCTATCAGGCGTTGCGTGTAACCAGCGAGGGATTCACCGTGCCCACGCCCATCAGCGTGATCCTCGAGGTGCAGCAGCACCTGGGCGAGGGCCGTGTGCGCACCGTGGCCATGGAAGCCACCGACGGTATGGTCCGCGGCATGAAGGCCATCGATCTCGGCGGCCCCATCCGCGTGCCGGTGGGCAAACAGACGCTGGGCCGCATCATCAACGTCATCGGCAATCCAGTGGACGAGCTGGGCCCCATCGGCGAAACGACGCGCAATCCCATTCACCGTCCCGCGCCCCTGTTCGACGAGCAGTCTACCCATGAGGAGATGTTCGAGACCGGCATCAAGGTCATTGACCTGATTCAGCCCTTTTTGAAGGGCGGCAAGATCGGCCTCTTCGGTGGCGCCGGCGTGGGCAAGACCGTAGTCATCATGGAGCTTATCAACAACGTGGCCAAGAACCACGGCGGCTTTTCGGTATTTGCCGGCGTGGGCGAGCGCACCCGCGAGGGCAACGACCTTTGGCTGGAAATGACCGAATCCGGAGTCATCAAGCCGGGCGACTTCGCCAATTCCAAGTGCGCCTTAGTCTACGGCCAGATGACCGAGCCGCCTGGAGCCCGCCTGCGCGTGGCTCTCAGCGCGCTGACCGTCGCCGAGTACTTCCGCGACGTTGAAGGCTCTGACACGCTGCTCTTCATCGACAACATTTTCCGCTTCACGCAGGCTGGCTCTGAGGTTTCCACGCTTTTGGGCCGCATGCCCTCCGCCGTGGGTTATCAGCCCAACCTGGCCACCGAAATGGGCGAGCTGCAAGAGCGCATCACCTCCACCAGCAAGGGCTCGGTCACCTCGGTGCAGGCCGTCTACGTGCCTGCCGATGACTTGACCGATCCGGCCCCGGCCACCACCTTTGCCCACCTCGACGCGACCACCGTCTTGAGCCGTCCGCTGTCGGAGCTTGGCATCTACCCGGCCGTCGATCCGCTGGCCTCCACCTCGCGTATTCTTTCCGCGCGCATTGTCGGTCAGGACCACTACGATGTGGCCCAGGGCGTCAAGCGCATTCTGCAGCGCTACAAGGATCTGCAGGACATCATCGCCATTCTCGGCATTGACGAGCTCTCTGAGGACGACAAGCTCACCGTGGCCCGCGCCCGCAAGGTGCAGAAGTTCCTCTCGCAGCCGTTCCACGTGGCCGAGCAGTTCACCGGCATTCCCGGCGCCTATGTGAAGGTTGCCGACACCGTGCGCAGCTTCAAGGAGATCATTGCCGGCAAGTACGACGATATCCCCGAGCAGGCCTTCTACATGAAGGGCGCCATCGAGGAAGTTCTTGAGACCGCCGAAAAGCTGAAAGCGGCGGTGTAAGAAAGGAATCTATGGCAGAAGAGACGGATCAACTCCGCGTCCGGCTGGTCACCCCCGAGCGAACCCTCTTCGAGCACACGGCCTCCGCGGTCGAGCTGCCCGCAAAGTCGGGTTACCTTGAGGTGCTCTTCGGCCACGCACCGCTTGTGGCTGAATTGGGCGCTGGCGACGTGACCCTGCACGGCGGTCCCGACGGCCCTGACAGCCTGAGCCGCTACAACGTCAGTTGGGGCTTTGTCGAGGTGCTGCCCGACCGGGTTACCATCCTGGCCACCGACGCACTCAAGCCCGAGGAGATCGACGTGCCCCGTGCGGAACAGCAACTGGACCGCGGCCACAAGCTGTGGAACGAGGCTGGCGACAGCGAAGAGGCTTACACCGAAGCCTTGCGCGTCATCGCCGAAGCCGAAGCCAAGCTGGCCACCGCCGCGGAGAAGCGCTGAGACATCTCTACGAATCACTGTTTCAACGAGAACGGCCCTGCTCTTTTGAGCAGGGCCGTTCTCTTCTTATCGCACTGATTTAGGAGCCGATCCTTTCTCAAGAATGAATCTGCCCTCTTCGCTCTCAACGAACGCGAGTTTGCCCGGGACGCAAGAAAGGATTGGCCGCACGAACAGGGACCATCCCCGCTTGCCAGTTGCAGCACGTTCCTCACCGTTGTATCTTCATGTGTGCGCAGGGGAACAAGCGATACGCGCTTTCCACTGCGCGGGAGAAACGCGCAATGCAATCAGTACTCTTCGGCCGCCGGCTTGGCTCCGTGCGCTGGTTTTTCCTGTTGCCCGTCTTGGCTGTCGCCTTTACATCGCAAACAGCCTTCGCGGCAACCAAGGTCGTTACGGATGACGACAAGGGCAGCGATATCCAGATGAAGTTCGGGGATTTGCTGGAAGTCCATCTAAAAGCGAATCCCTCCGCCGGGTACATGTGGTACGTCCATCCCAAGTCGACCGCCTTATTGAAGTTGGACAAGCAGACGCAAACCAATGCCACGGAACCTGGTGAGGACCGGCCCGTCATTCAGGTATTCATCTTTGAAGTGAAGCGCAAGGGCGACGGAATTCTCCTCATGCGCTATGCCCAGCCGAAGCAGCGCCCGTCGATCGGCGAAGAGCAATTCAACCTGCACCTGGTTATCGAGTAGAGGGGATTGGGTGACGCCGCTCCGCGCATCAGTCGGGGATCCGCGGCCTGCTTCGGCGTACACCTCGCGGGTTAAGGAGATTGGTAAACGATTCGGGGACAGTGACGGGTGAATTCTTTGTCACCGCCGATCAGAAGGGCGAAGCCGGCGGCTTTGTCCTGCCCAAATCTCTGTGCAACCCGACCCGCCAGCGCATACAATTCTGGAGAGGAAACATGGCGAAGAAGGAAGCGATTTTCGAAGTTGCCTGCCCGGACTGTGGAGCGATGCTCAGGATTGACGCGGCCACCGGCCTGGTGGTGAGCCATACCTCGGCCCCGCGCAAACGCACGTTTGAAGACCTGGAATCGGCGGCCCAGGCGATGCGCGCGCAGGAAGAGCGCAAGGAGTCAGTCTTCCGCCAATCGGTGGACGCCGAGAAGAACAAGGCCGACCTGCTGGAGAAGAAGTTTGCCGAAGCTCTGCGCAAGGCCAAGGACGCTCCTGAGGGCAAGCCATTGCGGGAATTCGACTTGGACTGATCGTTTCTACTCCTCGTCTCTCGAAACATCCTGCGGACTTTTCGTAATTTACCCTTCCTAGCTCAGCAATTTAGAGCGATACTCAATACACCGTTCCCTCTCCCCTGGGGACCACGGCCGGAGACAGAAGGAGAGACTATGGCGGCTATACCAATTCCCCAGACAATGAACGATTCAGAGGCTGCTTCACGCGCCTGTGAAACCAACACCAGGAATTGGGCCCGGATTGCCGCGGCTGGAAGCCTGCTTGCAGGCGGTTTGTTGCTGCTCACGCGCCAGCGTCGCGCCGGATTGGCCGCCGCCAGTTCGGGCACGGCGCTGGCGCTGCTTGACCAGCAGGACGCGGTGCGTGCCTGCTGGAACGCTCTCCCCGGCTACCTCGACCACGTCCAGCGGATCCTCGACCAGGCGCAAGACATTTTAAAGGATGTTGTCGCCAACCGCGAGAAGCTGGGGCAGATTCTGGATAGATAGCCGCTAAGCGACAAGGCTCCCGGCTGCAACTTCGGCGCTACTTATATCCCTAGCTGCCGGCGGCCTGCTTCGCTGATGCGGTGCGGTGTCCATTTGGGCTCCCAAACCAGATCGATCTCTACCCTACCGATGTCGGGGATGCCGGCCAGGCGATTGTGTACCTGCTCAAGGATGAGACCGCTGGCTGGGCATTGTGGCGTGGTCAGGGTCATGGTTACCTTGACCCACTGGCGCGGCCATGCCGGTGTGGACTCCGGGTCGGGTCCCGTCGACACCGCGTAAATCAATCCCAAATCGACAAGGTTCAGCTTCACTTCCGGGTCGAAGCAGTCGCGCAGCGCGGTCAGAATCTCCGCTTCTGAGAGCATTCTCTAGTTCTTCCGCTCGACCAGGTAACGGGCGACCGACTTCAGCCCGTCGGCGCGGCTGCCGTAGGGCTCCAGGGCGACGAATGCCTCTTCAATCAGCACGGCGGCGTCGCGCTCACTCTGCTCCAGGCCGAAGACGGCTGGCCATGTGGCCTTTTCGGTGGCCAGATCCTTGCCTGCGGTCTTGCCCAGATGGGCTGAGTCTACAGTCATGTCGAGCACGTCGTCCACGATCTGAAATGCCAAGCCAGCCTTGCGGCCGAACAGGTCCAGGCGAGCAACGTCATCTTTGGTGGCTCCGGCGTAGACGCCGCCCGTCACCACGCTTACCCGGATCAGTGCTCCGGTTTTTGCGCGGTGAATGGCCTCGACCAGCTCCGGCGTAGGCTTCAGATGTTCGCTTTCCAGGTCAAGCACCTGGCCGCCGATCATGCCATCGACGGTGCCGATGGCGTTGGCAATCAGCCCGAGGATCTGGACTGTTGCCGCAGGCGGCGCGTCCAGTCCGGCCAGCACTTCGAAGGCGCGGGTTTGCAGGGCGTCTCCGGCCAGGATGGCGATGGCCTCGCCGAACACCACGTGACAGGTGGGTTTGCCCCTTCGCAGGTCGTCGTTGTCCAGAGCCGGCAGGTCATCGTGAATCAGCGAGTAAGTGTGCAGCATCTCCAGGGCCGCGCCCAGACGCTCAATGCCCTTGGGCAGCACGCCCGCTATTGCGACTGCGGCTTGCATGGCCAGCAATGGCCGCAGCCGCTTGCCGCCCGCAAAAGTGGAGTGGCGCATGGCCCCGTGAATTGATGCAGGAACCGTATCGACGCTGGGAAGCAACACCTCCAGCGCCCGGTCGGTCAGCTCCGCGGCCTCTTTCAAAAGCGGTTTCACTTCGACTGCCATTGCTCTCATAATAGACGAGCCCGGGCTAGCCGTCGTTCCATCGCACACAGAGCTGTGATGAGCAGAAGGGCCAGGCCGCTCAGCCAGCGTCCGGCAAGCACGTCGGCGGTCGTGGTCCAGTCCACGGCAAGTTGAATCGGCCCTTGCGGCACAGGTACGGCCATCAGGCCGTCCTGACGCTGGGCGAGCCCGGAGACGGGCCGGCCATTCACCGTCACGCGCCAGGCTGAGTAGTTGCGCAGCCGCAAAATCAGGTAGCCGGGATGCGGCGCGACCGCAGCCATCCTTACATGTTCGGGCAGAGCTGTGGAGGGATTCGGGGTTGCGCCAAAGGTGGCTTCGCAACTGCCCTGCGTGGCATCCCAGGTGGGCGAGGCGTCCTCTGCGTCTGCGCCGGCGAGAGAACCCAGCTCGGTTGAAGGGTCGCCGGCCAAACAGGCGAAGGGAAGGCCGGTGGCCACAGAGGAGTTGTCCGCACCGGGGGGCGCGTATTCGTCGGTTCCCGCGAAGCCCGCGCCGGAGCGATATATATCCAACATGGGCTTAACCGCGTCCTCGTCGTCGCAGACCTGGAAGAAGGATCCTGCCGTGAAGGCCGCAGCCGTCAGAAAATACGCAACGCAGACGGTCGTGAAGGCGATGCGTCGCCAGCGCCGGTCGGAGTTGCGGGGCCAGACGGCTGCAGCGAAGAATATGGCCATCGGCGCCTCCAGCGCCACCAGCCAGCGCCAGGGAAACTGTAACAACCGCAGCTTGGGCATCATATTCCAGACCGGCAGCGAGACGGGAAGCTGCAAGAACAGAATTGCAACCGGAATCAGTGCCAGGGGAATCCACCAGCGACGTGGTTTGGACTTGTCTCCAGCCCTCAGGCTGACGCGCCGCCAACTCACCAGCAGACCGGCCAGGGTCAGCACGATCATGGCGACGGCAATCATTGAGACTTTCCTGAGTTCCACATCGTGCATCGCGAGCAGCGGGTTGGCGTGACGCGCAAACAGCCAACTGTTCTCGATCCGCTCGCCGGCATCGTCTGTGAGCTGGCGAACATCCACCCAGCGCTGCTCCCATGTTGCGGGGATGAGATACATAGCCGCCAGTGCGATTCCCAGCACGACGGCGGCAGTGGCGCGCACCAAAGGCGCCCACGATCTATCCAGCAAGGCCAAGGCTAGCGCGACCGCAGCCAGCAGGTAGCAGGCCATGATCCCCAGGGGCACATTGCTCAACCACGTTCCGGCAACAACCAGCGCCAGCGGTACTGCGGAACCATCCAGAGCGCGCCGCCAAACCGGGTTGGGAGACGCGGAACCTGAAGGATTGCGGTCGCGCAGGATGAGCAGCAACAGGAGGGGAATCCAGAAGCCGCCTGTAAGCTCTCCAAAGGCCGATCGCTCGTAGGCGCAGAACAGGGCGTAGCCGGAAAACAGCGCCGCGCAGCCAGCCAGGATCGCGGGACCATCTTCAAGTGCCTCACGGGCCAGCGCCCGCGTAGCCAGCCCCGTGCCCGCCAGCAGCAGAAAAGTCAGCGCCACAGGCACAAGCGTCCAGGGCAGCACCAAACCCAGCGCTGCGCCCAGCATCCAGGTCAGGGGCGGATAGAAAACGAACCGTGGCTCGCCGGCGCCGAAGTTCGCGCTCGGCGCCCAGTGGGGATACAGAATCCCATGCCGCCAACCGTTCAGCGCATCGAGCCAGGAGACAAGATGAAAGTCAAAATCGTGGCCGCAGGAGTTGCCACGCAAGAGTTGTGGCGCCACGGCCACGGCGGCAGCCAGCAGGATAACGGCCGGGCCGATAAGACATCTCCAGCGGCTTTGGTCTGCTCGGCTCACGGCAGCAGGTGCAGCGTGTGGCGGGTCTGGGCTGCCACCGCTTCAGGGCTGAACGGCAGCGCAAAGGTCGTTCCCCCGTAATAGTCGTTCCACTGGTCGCGGAAGTACGGGCTGAAGGGGTCGCCGCTCTCGCCCAGAACAATGTTCTCCGTGGACCCGTCGATGTTGCTCCAGTCCATGGTGAATCGCTGCGAGGGGCCAAAGGCGCGGCCCACCTGCTTCACCGTGGTGGTGTCGCCGCTGAGAGGCTGTGCGCCGGTCCCGGCAATGCGGCCAACCAGCGGCAGATATCCGGCCAATGGATGCTCGATATCGACCATATGCCAGCTCCCATAGGCCCATTTCGCCACATCGCCGGGAGCTTTGCCGTTCTTCATTCCTCTGCGAACGGCCTCAGTCAGCAGCGCGTCCCAGTTCTTGTAGCCCGGAGGAAGCCAGTCGGGATTGGCGTGCATAACGATCTCTTCCTCGGCAAAATTGGACTCGGACCAGTTGTAGTTCTCGGCATCCTTGCCCAGTTTCGGCTCCAGAATCAGCGGCCCCAGGGCGTAGCGGGTCCTAGTCACGATGGATGCGGCGGCGGAGTCGGTGGTGAGCCGGCCATCCCAACTGCGCATCAGGTCGGCAGCCTTGCGTAGCTGGTCGTCCGTGCCCGCGGCATGATCGATCGCGTAGGCAAAGCGCTGGCCCAGTTCCTGATCCACCTCGCTGTAAACATCCGTCTGGACAGCCAGCATGTCTTTGGGCGTGAGTTGATCGCGGCCTTGCAGCGCTTTGTAGATTCGCTCGGCGCGGTAGGGGTCCGACCACTCCAGCGACAGCGGGTAGGGAGATTTCTCCGTGGTCACACGCGAGTTGGCGGTAGCCAGGAAGCCCGAGGGCGGATCGACCGAGTTGGGCATGGCGTCAAATGGGATATAACCCTGCCATTCGTGTTTCGAGTCCGGCAGCCCACCATCCTGTATGGGCACACCCTTGAGACCCGCCGGCCGCAACGGAACCCGGCCTATGGCCTGGTAAGCGATGTGGCCCTGGTCGTCGGAGTAGACCAGGTTCTGCGTGGGCCAGCACCAGTTCTGAAGCGCGGCGGAGAACTCGGTCCAATTGGAGGCCGTGTTCATCTCGTAGAGCGGCATCGCGTTCAGGGTGGGGTCGTAGAGGGTCCACTTGAGGGCGATGGGGTGGGTTTCATTGGTGACGATGGGGTTGAGCAACGGCCCATGGTCGGTAATGTGGACGTCGAGCAACACGTCCTTGCCGCCGCGCACATGAATGACTTCATGATCTACGCCAAGCGGTTTCCAGCTCTCGTCTCCGGCCTGGTAGTTGCCCTTCCCGTCCAGTTTCTCGATGTACAGGTCTTGCACGTCGGCGTAGAGGGCGGTAAAGCCCCAGGCCACGTGCTCGTTGTGGCCGGCGATCACCAGCGGCATACCGGGAAGCGTCACTCCGGCCGCATGGTAGCCGGGCGCGCGCAAGTCGGCCATGAACCAGATGTTGGGCTCGGTCAGGCCCAGGTGCATATCGTTTGACAGCAGCGGCTTGCCGCTGGCAGTGTGGCGTCCGGAGATGACCCAGTTGTTTGAGCCTGCCGCGCAGCCGTCACAGGCGGGCAGTCCGAGCGAGGCGCGCAGGTCCTCCATGGAACTCGATTCCCAGTCCGCCGCTGCTGCGCTCGCCTGGGTCCGGTCATCGTCTTCATCGGAGTTGTTCGTGGCGGGTGGCGCGGGATGCGGCTGGCTCCAATCGATCACCGTGCCGGTGGGCGGATGATCGCGCCACGAGCCGACCGGGTACAGATCGGATTCGAGCTTCGGGTTGTGCAGTCTGGCGGCGATGCGCTCCCGGTAGAGCTTCGCATACCAATGCGTATCCAGCGTATCCACCATCATCAGGCCGATGGAAACGGAATCCACGCCGCTCCACGGCTGTGGCCGGTAGAACAGCATCTTGAACTCCGCCGGAAGCGATTCGGGATGCTGCGCGATGAACAGGTTCACCCCTCGTGCGTAGTCGTCCAGCCGCGCGCGATCGGCTGCGGGCAGATTGGCGTAGATTCGCCGGGCCGTATTCCGAAATTCAAGAACCCGCTGCGTCTTGTCGTGCCGCACCAGGGAGGGGCCGAGGATCTCCGCAAGTTCGCCGTTGGCGTTGCGCCGGAAGACGTCCATCTGCCACAGACGGTCTTGCGCAGTCACGTAGCCCTGGGCCACAAAGAGGTCATCCTGCGAGACCGCCTCAATGTGAGGCACGCCGTGGCCGTCGCGCCGCACCGTCACCGGCGCCGAGAGTCCGGCCATGTGAACATCGCCGTCCAGCACCGGCAAAGCGGCCTTCTCTGCCCCGCGAAGCCACAGCAAACCCACGCCAGCGGCCAGAACCACAAGCGCCAGGAAGCAGCCCGCAGACCATAGCACAATCCGAGGCCAGCGCCGTTTTCGGCTGCGTGGAAAAGCCGCTGCGGCAGGTGCGGGCGATGGATTTCGAGCTTCGTTGGTGGGCATCGGTCCACTTCAGGATAACGCGCAACAACGCCGGCGGCATTGGCAGCACCCTGACGAACTCGGAAAGCTCCTTGTGCTACGTACCGGATGTCGGAAAGAGAGTCATTCTACGCGAGCATGATTCGTTGGCACATGGGGTTATCCTGCCGCTTGCTCCAGCGTGCGCACATGCAGCGCCGCCGTCTTTCTTCTCCGCCCGTAAAGGACGAGAATCGCCACCAGCAGAAGCAGGATAACCGGAATCACCAGCAAGCTGCCCTCGGGGCCGTCTGAGCCGCCGCTCCATAGCACGGCGCCTGTCGCGCTGGTGGTCAGGTAGTGGCCCTGCGCGGGCAGGCCGCTGTCGGCGGCGCCGTAGAAGTAAGTCTCTGCCCAGTCCCAGGCCGCGTGGCACCCGATAGCCCACCATGCCGAGCCGGTAGCCCACACGCTGACGCAGAAAACAAAGCCGATGAGTGCCGCGGCAAAGATGCCAATCCAGTTTTCGCCGTTGTTGCTGGTGTGGATGTAGCCGAAGGCGGTGGAGGTAACCCAGGCAGCCTGCCAGAAGCTGGAGCCAGCCGCCTTTTTCCATTGCAACACCAGGCAGGGCGCCAGTCCCAGCAGGGCGATGACATAAACGCCCCACACGCCCTGGCCTTGAGAGTTCAACAGCAGGCGCAGACACATTGCGCCGATGCACGCCAGCGCCCACCAGAAGTTGATGCCGCGAGTCAGGGTCGACTGGAGATAGCAGCGGAAGCTGCCCTCCTCAACCAGGCTCACCAGCAGAAAAGCCAGCGCCCACAGCGCGCCAAAGCGAAGCATTCCCGCACCGTCGAGGGCTACTCCTCCAAAATGGAGCCATCCGCCCCAGCTCAGCGCTCCCACAAGCACTGAAAGTCCCGCAAAACCTGCAGCCAGGCCGGTGAGGAAGTGAATCGCGGCCCGGGGTCCAGTCAGGTTGTAAGTCAGCGGGCTGCGCTGCTCGATACGTGCGACAACTGAAACCGCTCCCAGGATTGCCAGAAAGGGAATGAGTTCCCCGATCAGCATGACGGTGGGCGAAAAAGCAAACTTCGCAAGGTCAGGATCGATCGTAAGTGCAACCGTTCCCAGAATGCGGTTGAAGATACTGTAAAGCACATAAAAAATCAGCACTGACCAGCCTGCCCGCAAACCCTGATTGCCAACAAAGACCCAGTACAGGTCTCGAATCTCATGGCCATCCGAGCCGTTGGCCGGCGATTCGTGCGGGCCGTTGGTAACTGCGTCCCCGGACGGCATAACTGCATGCTTGGGGCCCTGAATCTCCGGCTCCATGGAGCCTCCTTCAAGAAGCAATCAGATTTGTGAGCGCTCAATGATTATGGAACGATACTCCACGAATAATCCATCTCTGCGGGTTTGTAGCTTCGAGGATTCGCGTCAAAAGTGGGCGCCGTACCAGATTTCAGTATCTCGACTGCCCGGATAGAGTCCGGGTGCGCCAAGATGCAGCGATTCTGCTGCTGAAAACCGCTGCATTGGCCCTCTTTCGTGCCAATCCCGTCCGCTTCCTTACTGCTCGCGCCTTGACACAACCGGCCAATCCCTTGATCCTTAACAGTTCCGGTTCTTTTGCTTTCTGGCACAGAGGGATGGCGGTTTTGCAGGTGCGCGTCTTCTATCACGACAAATGCTTTGATGGAGCTTGCTCAGCGTCGTTGTTTACGCGCTTCCACCGCGAATGCATCGCCGCTGGGGCCAGCTATGAGTACTGCGGCCTGGTGCATCGCGCCGGCGCGCTGTTCGACGAGAGCGAGTTTACCGGCGATGAGAACGCCATTGTCGACTTCAAATACTCGGCTTCGCCCAGAATCACCTGGTGGTTCGACCACCATCTGTCGGCGTTTCTCACCCCGCAGGACCACCAGAGTTTCCTCGACTACCAGCGCAACACTGCCCCGCCTGGGCGGAAGTTCTTTGACCCCAACTACACCTCCTGCACGGGGTTTCTGGCCCACATTGCCTCAACGAGCTTCGGCTTTAACACCGCCCCGGTCGCCGATCTGATCCACTGGGCGAATATTGTGGACGGCGCGCTCTATGAGAGTCCTCAAGCAGCCGTGGAGATGGCCGCTCCGGCCATGAAGCTGACGCTGATTATCGAGTCCACCCAGGATCCGGCATTTATTCCGCGTCTCATCCCTCTGCTCACTGAGCTTCCACTGGTCGAGGTGCTCGGTCAGCCCTTTGTGGCGGACTTGCTTCCCCCGCTGCTCGAACGCCACCAGCAGGCTCTGGAACTGATTCGCAACCGCAGCGAAGAGCGCGACGGCACCATCTTCTTTGACATTACCGATCATCCGCTCGAGGGATTCAACAAGTTCATCCCCTACTACCTGCACCCCCAGGCCACCTATTCGATCGGCCTGTCGAAGTCCAGCTTTCGCACCAAGGTGGCCGTGGGCTCCAACCCATGGACCCATGCCGATCCTGAGAAGATGGTGAACCTGGCGGCGGTGTGCGAGCGCTACGGCGGCGGCGGCCACGCCCGCGTAGGCGCCATCAGCTTCCCGCCCGACCAGGCAGACCGCGCCCGCGTAGCCGCAGCGGAGATCGTAGCCGAATTGCGCGCCAAGAACCCCTTGCCGTAGAGCTCGGACCCGTCGCTATCGATTTCTGCGGATGCTCCTTACACCTTCACGTGCAGGCTAGGCCAGTCAGCGCGCCGCCGCTCAAGAAACGCCTTGACGCCTTCTTTGAAGTCCTCGGTCGAGCGCGCCTGCGCATTGGCCTCAATGGCGTCTTCCAGCTCTTCGTCCAGCCGGCGTTTGGCGTGCTTTGACAGCAGCCGTTTCACCGCCTGCATGGCTTGGGGACTATTCAGCAGCAGGGTCTGAGCCAGGGCCTGAGCGGTCGGCATTAAATCGTCATGCTCAACGATCTGGGTTACCAGCCCCAGTTGCATCGCTTCCTGCGCCTTGAGGATCTTGCCGGACAGCAATAGTTCGCGGGTGCGCAACTCACCCACCTGGCGAATCAGAAACGACGCTACAATGGCCGGTATAAAGCCCACGCGCACTTCGGTGTAGCCGAATTTGGACTCGGGTACGGCGACGGTGAAGTCAGGAATGGTGGCCAGTGCCATGCCCCCGGCGATGGCCGGGCCGTTGACGGCCGCAATCACCGGCTTGGGAAAGTCATATAGCGTGCGCAGAACGAGGGCCATGTTCTCTGAGTCGCGGCGATGCTCCTCCTCTGTACGGGCATTCATGGTCTCCAGGTTCTCCATATCGAGGCCGGAGCAGAAGGCCGAACCCGCCCCGGTCAGGATCACCACGCCGCAACCGCAGGTCTCGGCCTCGCGCAGGGCCAGCGTCAGTTCTTCAATCAACAGCGGGCAAAGCGCATTGCGCTTCTCCGGGCGGTTCAGGGTAATGGTCTTTACCCCGTTGGCCGATTGGGTAACGATGTGACTGAAGCGGGTCATCCAGATCTCCTTCCGCGGCTGGCCGCGATTTCATCTTCAGACCGGAGATTCCTATCCTAGCGCAAGATTCACGCGGAAGGCAGGTGATCCGGCTCACCGTCCGCAGCCGCGTCCCTGCAATTTCATGGTTGCAGGAATGCGAGGTTGATTCGTTCAAGTGGCCTTGCTGCAACTTCGCTGATGCACAGTCTCGGGAGACGACGATGTCTCGACTTTCTCCTTTGGAAAATACCGTAGGCAGTCGCGAACAACAACCGCACAGTGGTTCGTAGCAGTCACAGCCCCAGCTCCCCCGCCCGCTTCTTCATCGCCTCCAGGCAGAATGCGATGTGCGCATCCAGTTCAACCCCTAGCTCCGCCGCGCCACGGATCACATCCTCCCGGTTCACTCCCCGCGCAAAGGCCTTGTCCTTCATCTTCTTCCGCACACCGGCAACTTCGACATCGGCGATCGCCTTGGTGGGCTTGACCAGTGCGCAGGCGGTTAGAAAGCCAGCCAGTTCGTCGCAGGCAAACAGAGCCTTATCCAGATGAGTCACGCGAGGAACGCCGGAGTACTGTGCATGGCCCAGAATCGCGGTGCGTAGCTCGACGGGCCATCCCTGCCGCTCCAGTTCGCGGACGCCCACGAAGGGATGCTCCTCGGCCGTGGGGTGGCGCTCGTAGTCGAAGTCGTGGAGCAGTGCCGTAGTCGAGTAAAGCTCGATCAGCGCGGTGCGTTCCTCGCCTGCCAGACCCAGCCGGTCAGCTTCTGACTCGCCACAGGCCGTCACGCAGATCTCCACGGCCAGCGCATGTTTGCGCAGATTCTCGCTCAGCGTCCATTCGGTCAGCAGTTGCCAGGCGCGCTCGCGCCCATAACTCGATTGTTTGCCCGCGCACATATTTTTTCTCCATGTTGATTGATATGGTTCGTGTTTCTTCCGGGTTTTCAGGGTATGATGGGGGAATCTTAGGTTTGAGCCTAAGTTTTCACTTGACAATTATGGTTCATTTCCCCCAAGGTAGCACATATGACGGTGCAGAAATGCACCGCGGAGAACCTGCTCTGGCCCTCCGCACACAGCCCATGGCCACAACTCTGGAGAGCGTGGAAACACGCGAAGTAGTGCGCTGCGACTTCTGCAGCCTGGTTCAATACCGGACCCACAACTCCCTTTGCAGAAAATGCCATCGACCCTTGGACGTGGAAGAACCTGTTCCACTGGCCCCGCGTCTGGTGACCAGCCCGTCCGCGCCGGCTTCGGCCGAGGCCGGGTTGCAGGTAGCCGGCCAGGTCCGCGAAATTCGCCGGGCTCGCCACCTGAGCCAGCGCCAACTGGCTGGGCGCATGCAGGTGCCTCGCACCTACATCTCCAAAATTGAAAACGGCAAGGCGATCCCCACGCTGGGTTCGCTGGAGCGCTTGGCTATGGCCCTCGAGGTGGACGTCTGCCAATTGGTTCGCGATACCCGCAGCCGCCGCGAAGAGGAAGTAGCCGCGATCCTGGCTGACCCGTTCCTGGCTGAGATTGCCGCATGGCTGCCGCATCTCGACTCGCTGCAGCGCACACTGGTCTACGGCGCGGCACGGGACGCTTCCATGGGCCGCCGCCGCACCGCGTAACCGCTCTGGAAGCTCCCGGTCCGGGGAGTCGGCTGGCGGCGATTTCTCTTCCTGCGCGGCACAGTCTCCCTTGTGTCTTTAGGCGCATTGCGGCGCACCGGCGCTTGTGCTACGGTCGATGATGCAACACCTTGGTTCCGGCTAAGGGAGGATTTTCCACTGGGCGGAGCCTGTAGGGGGCTGATTGCCTTTCATCCGGTCCCGGCGTTCCACGCTCCGGCGTCTTTTTTTAGACGCCACCGGAGCGCTGACTAGGGAAGCCGTAAGAGCAATCAAGAGGCGAGTCCTTTGTATCCATCCGGCACGCTGCGCATTCATGAACTGACTCCTGAGGAACGCGTCGTCTATGCGACGCTGAAGCCCGAGCATCTGCCTGAACACGTGGCCATCATCATGGACGGCAATGGCCGTTGGGCCAGTCATCGCTCGCTCAAGCGATTCCTAGGCCACCAGCAGGGCGCCAAAAGCGTTCAACTGGTCACTGAGACCGCCTCGCGCATCGGTCTGCCCTGGCTCACGCTCTACGCATTTTCACTCGAAAATAATCTGCGCCGCCCCAAGGCCGAGGTCAGCTTCCTCATGCGCCTGCTCAAAACCTATCTTGAGACCAACCTCCAGCGCATGATGGACAACAACGTGCGTATCCGCTACATCGGCCGCACCCACGAACTGCCTCCCGAGGTCCAGGACAAGATGTCCTGGGCTGCCGAGGCCACCTCCCGTAATACCGGAACCACCCTTACCCTGGCCCTGAACTACGGCGGACGCTCGGAATTGGTGGACGCTTTCCGGGCGCTCGCGGCCGAGATGAAGCACAACCACATGAACCTCGACCGCATTACCGAAGAGCACATTCACCGCCATCTCTACACGGCGCACATGCCCGACCCCGACCTTCTGATCCGCACCTCGGGCGAGATGCGTCTTTCCAACTATCTTTTGTGGCAGGTGGCGTACACCGAGATCTTCGTCACCGAGCGCCTGTGGCCCGACTTTCGCGGCATCCATCTGCTCGAAGCCATCGCCGACTTCCAGCGCCGCGAGCGCCGCTACGGCGGCCTCGGCGAGTGTTCCGGCGAAGTAGACGAAGAAGCGCAACGGATCAAGATCGCGGCGAGCTGAAGTCTTTTTGACTCTGCGAGTCGTGTTTTTGGAGCGTGCGCGCGCTCATTCCCGGCCCCAAAATCGCAGCCCGCAACCCCTTGACGCTTGCAACAGAAACCGTCTGGCCGGCGCATGTCCCGCCCCGCCGGTGTATCCTCACCCTTGGCATGAAACGTATTCTTACCGCGCTCGTACTCGTTCCCCTGGTGTTGGCCCTGATGCTCGTGGGCCCGCAATGGCTGGTCATGCTGGTATCGGCCGGGGTAGCGGCACTGGCTGGCTGGGAGTTCATGGGGCTGGCGGAGCGCAGCGGCGCGAATCCGCCCCGCATCGCCGTGCTGATCGCCATTCTCGCGCTCTTTGCCGGCGGCTTCGAGTGGCCCGATCAAATCACGGCCATTCTCGGTCTCCTGAGCCTGGCTCTACTGGTCTATTGCACCTTCCTTTCGCCTGTTGAGCGAGTGATGGCGAACGCCTCGTCGTCGATCTTCTGCCTGCTCTACGCCGGATTTACTTTGACTGCCATCCCTGCATTGCGCGAACAGAGCAACGGGCCTTCGCTGGTCATCTTTCTCATGTGCGTGGTCTGGGCGGGAGACATCGCCGCTCTTTACGTTGGCCGCGCCTGGGGTCGCCACAAGCTTGCGCCCTCGCTCAGCCCCAACAAGACCTGGGAGGGCGCGCTTGGCTCGGTGGTCGGCAGCCTGCTGGCCGCCGGTGCTTTGCTGGGCCTGGCCGCGTGGCTGGAAGTTTGGGATTCAGCGAAGCTCTCCTACCCCGATGAGCTCTGGTATTGGCTGGTGCTGGCCGTGGTGGTCAACGTGGCGGCGCAGGTGGGAGATCTGGCCGAATCCGCGCTCAAGCGCTCGGCGGGCGTCAAGGACTCGGGAACCCTGCTTCCCGGCCACGGCGGCATCCTGGACCGCATCGATGCCCTGCTGCTGGCGGCGCCGGTGCTGTGGTACGCTCAAATTATTCACCAGCGGTTTTAGTGCCTCTTTTTAGCATTTTTCCGTATGGCCCGAATGACAACGGGCACCTCGGATTGGTTTCACAGGAAATCGCGGAATTTAAAAAATCCCTTGAAACGACTCGCCATTCTCGGTTCCACCGGCTCCATCGGCAAAAGTACCCTCTCCATCGTTGAACAGTTTCCTGAGCGCTACCAGGTGGCCGCGCTGGCCGCCGGGCGCAATCTCGACGAGGCCTTCGCACAGACCGTCCGCTGGAGGCCGCAAGTGGTCTCGCTGGCCGCCGAAGAGCTTGCCGGGGAGTTGACTGCGCGACTGCGCCAGGCTGGCGTCACCGGGATCGAGGTAGTTTACGGAACCGAAGGCACGGTGACCTGCTCCACCCTGCCCGACGCGGATTTTGTGGTTTCGGCGATCGTCGGCGTTGCGGGCCTTGAGGCCACCCATGCGGCCATCCTGGCCGGCAAGCCCGTGGGCTTGGCGAACAAGGAGTGCATGGTGGCCGCCGGCGAGATTCTCACCCGCGCCGCACGCGAGCGCAATGTGCCCATCCTGCCCATCGACAGCGAACACAATGCGGTCCACCAGTGCCTGCGCGTGGGCGCTCATGCTGAAGTCAAGACTATCTGGCTCACGGCCTCTGGCGGTCCGTTCCGCCAACTTCCGCTCGACCAGTTCGCTTCCATCACCCCCGAGCAGGCGCTCAAGCATCCCACCTGGGTCATGGGCCGCCGCATCACCATTGACTCCGCCACCATGCTCAACAAGGGTCTTGAGATCATCGAGGCCTGCCGGCTCTTCGACGTACCCCCAAGCCAGGTGCGGGTTACGGTGCATCCCCAGTCCACGGTCCACTCCCTGGTGGAGTATGTTGACGGTTCCATCCTGGCCCAGATCTCAGTCACGGATATGCGTCTGCCCATCCTCTACGCCCTGGCCTACCCTGAGCGGCCCGCCTCCACGCTTACCTTCGACCTGGCCGCCTTGCGCCACCTTGACTTCGAGCAGCCCGATCTCGAGCGCTTCCCCTGCATCCGGCTGGCCTTTGAGGCGGCGGAGAAGGGCGGAGCCCATTGCATTGCTCTCAACGCAGCCGACGAGGTTGCCGTCGAGGCATTTCTGGCCCGCCGAACCCCGTTCACCGGAATCCCGCGTACAATTGAAAAAGTGCTCGCTTCCACGCCGGAAGCGCATCCAACCACTATTGGAGAAGTACTCGCCGCAGACCGCGAGGCGCGTCAAACGGCTCGGGCACTGCTGGCGTAAGGTAGCCGGTCGGATGCCGTACGCTTAGTCGAAGGAAAAAACGTTAATTTATGCATGAATTTCTAGTTTCCGCCGCGGCCTTCATCGTTCTTGTCGGCGTGATGGTTGTGGTACACGAGTTCGGCCACTTCGCTGTCGCGAAGCTCTGCGGAGTGCGTGTCGAGGCGTTTTCCTTCGGCTTTGGGCCACGCCTGTTCGGCATCAAGATCGGCGACACCGACTACAAAGTGTGCCTTTTGCCCTTGGGTGGTTTCGTCAAGATGACTGGCGAGAACCCCGGTGAAACCCCCAGTGCCTCCGGCGCCCCCGATGAAGTTTCAGAGATCGACCCCGGCTCGTTTACCTCCCATCCCCGCTGGCAACGCATGCTCATTGGTCTGGCCGGTCCGGTCGCCAACTTTGTTCTGGCCTTTGTGTTGATGGTCTTCTACTTCGGCGTATTCAATGAAGTCCCCTCTGTCGAGGTCAAGACTACGACTCTCGAATGGGTCATCCCCGGCTCGGCGGCAGCCCAGGCGGGCCTTCAACCCGGCGACCTCATCCGCCATTTCGACAATCTGAACAACCCTGACTGGGAAGGGATCTACGAGCGGATCAACATCAATCTGAATCAGTCCGTGCCCGTCACCGTGGAACGCGCCGGAAAAACCGTCGCGCTCTCCCTGCAAGTGCCTGACCGGTTGAAGGATACAGATATAGCGGGGATGTTGCCCCAGTACTTGCCCGGCCCCATTGGCGTCGAGGAAGTGATGGCGGGCACGCCTGCGGAACAGGCCGGCCTCCGTGCCGGAGATGCCATCCAATCCATCGATGGCCACCCTGTCCATACCGTAGCCGCTCTGCTTGCGTACCTGCAGGCTGGCGAGGGCAAGCCGGTTACGCTGGGGGTCGTTCGCGACGGCTCCTCGCTGTCCATGGCGGCCCACCCGGCCAAGCTCGATACCGGCTGGAAACTCGGGTTCGTGTCCAAGGCGATTCCGTTGCGCAATGAACCGCTCCCCGTGAATCGGGCGTTGGCCAAGTCCACCAGTTTCTGTGCCGACAATTCCCTTCTCATCTTTGAAGTGCTGGGGCGGCTCTTTACGCGCCAGGTCTCCGTCTCCCAGCTCTCCGGCCCGGTGGGGATTGCCCGCATGGCCGGCGAAGCGGCAGAGATGAAAGGCTGGCTCCCCAAGTTTGGATTGGCGGCTGAGATCAGCCTCAACCTCGGCATTCTCAACCTGCTTCCCTTTCCCATCCTCGACGGCGGCTTGATCATGATGCTGCTCATCGAGAGCTTCATGCGCCGCGAAATCAACGTCGACGTGAAAGAGCGCATCTACCAGGCAGCCTTTGTTGTGTTGTTGGTATTTTTCGCCTTCATCATCATCAACGACGTGACCAAGCTGCCCATCTTCGCCCATTTGAAGCCGTGAATCAGAGATCAGAGGTCAGGGATCACGAAACAGTAATGGGCTACTGCTGGTCAGCGGTCAGCTATTTCCTGATCCCTGACCTCTGATAGAGAGCCTGCCGGATGCCGATAACCACCGAAGTGAGGGTGCGCTATGCCGAAACCGACCAGATGGGCATTGTCTACTATGCCAACTATCTGGTCTGGTTTGAGATAGGCCGCGTCGAGTTGCTGCGTTCCCTGGGTCTTGCCTACAGCCAGTTGGAGACCGAAGACCGCTGCATTCTGCCAGTGGTCAATGCCAGTTGCCACTACCGTTCCCCCGCCCGCTATGACGATGAGATTCTCATCGAAACTCGTCCATCGCTGGTGCGCGAGTCGGTGATCAGGTTCGCCTATAACATCCTGCGCAAAGAGCCCGACGGTGCAGAGCCCACGCTTTTGGCCGAGGGCGAAACGGTGCATGTGGTCTGCGACGGCAATCTGAAGCGCAAGCCCCTGCCCGCGCAGTATGCCGCCGCGCTGCGGGCGATGCTGGCTAAAGAGTAAAGCCTTACGTTGAAGACGCCGCGGAACGGCCCAGCTCAGGCACCTGAGCCGCCGGCATGCCATCACGGCTTCGCGAGAAAATCCCCTAAAACGCGCTTGCTCTTTCGAGAATTGCAATCGAGGCACGCCGTCACAAGGTTCCCAAGACTATTGTCGCCGCCTTCCGCAATGGGTATGACGTGGTCCAGAGTAGCGGTAAAGCGGGTCAGTTGCTTCTGGCAAGAACGGCACGTGTAGCTGTCTCGCTCATAAACCCGGATGCGGTTCTCCCGGACGTTGTAGTAGTCGACCTCGGTGGAAGGAAATTTGAGCTCCGGCTCCTGGGCCATCCTTTCCGAGCGAAAGCTCCGGCACGCTTCAATTTCGTCCGGCACCAGAACCCGATACAACGTGCCATCCCGGTTTGGATCCCCTTCTTTTCGAATCGCGCCGACGTTCTCCAACGCGCGAAGGGTTTCTTGCACCTTTCCCAATGAAATCGGGTTCTCGGTCGCTTGAGAGTAGGAGGACTTGACGACAGCTCTACGAAGGTGGCGAGTGCTTACGCGAAGATGCGGATTTCCGTCCTTTGCGATGGAATGCCGGAATAGAAACCAGTAGAACGCGGCGTCGTATGGTGTGAGCAGGGGCTGCAGGTCGTCGACGATTTCCTGAATGATGAGCGGTAATTCCAAGGCAGAGAAATCATGATCTCCCGCCGGAGCCCCCACCCGCATTTCGACCTCAAGTTCGCTTAGAAGTTGGCGTATCTTCTCAACGCGCTCATTCATAGTGAACAGAATTCTACCCCCTCGATCCCATGGATCGCGGCGCCTCTTTGCAATCTGAGTTGAAAGGAGTTGCTACTTCTCCCGTGCCACTACAAAATCCGGCACCCTGAGCAGGGCGCGCTTGAACTCGGATTCAGGCAGTAGAGCAAGAGCCTGCCGGGATTGCTCCGCGTACTTATCCGCGACAGCCATGGCGTACTCGACCGAGCCGTTGCGCACCAGGATCTGCTGAATCTGCTCGCGGGTAACACGCTCAAAGCTGCGGTCGTCCAGAACGCGCTGAATCGTCTGCCGGTCGGCCGCGGTCCCGTGGTCAAAGGAGTGGATCACCGAGAGAGTCGCCTTGCCTTCGCGCAGGTCGCTGGCCACGGGCTTGCCCAGAACCTCTTCGGTGGCCGTCAGGTCCAGCACGTCGTCCACAATCTGGAAAGCCAAACCCAAGGCGCGGCCATAGGTGGCCAGGCTGGCCTCCACAGGCTCGCTCGCGCCGGCCAGCACTGCGCTGAGTCGCATGGATACGGCAAACAGGCAGGCCGTCTTGCGAAAGATAAGGTCATAGTATTCGGCCTCGGACACGGCCTTGCCCAGTTTTTGAATCTGCAGCAGCTCGCCCTCCACCATCTGCTGGGTCAGGCCGATCAGCAGGTCGAGCACGCGCAGGTTCTTTTCTTCCAGGGCAACCTTGAAGGCCTGCATATAAAGCCAGTCTCCGGCCAGCACGCACTTTTCATTACCCCAGGTCGTGTTTGCCGAAGGCCGCCCGCGGCGCGTGTCCGCGCCGTCGATGATGTCGTCATGCACAAGCGTTGCAGTATGCACCATCTCTACCACCGCGCCCAGGCGGATGGCGCCGCGGCCCTGGTAGCCCAGCATGTGCGCTGACAACAACAGCAGCGACGGCCGGATGCGCTTGCCGCCGCCCTCGCGCAGGTACTCGGCGATCTCCGTGATGGTGCTTACGCCGGAGGTGGCGTCGCGGCCCAACTCCTGCTCAATCGCCACGAGATCATCTCGCAGCAGATCGAATACTTCTTTCGCCGTCGCTATCGCCAATGTGCTCAAAGCTCTCCGGTTCTCGCACTCACCGCTCTCGTGCCGCCCAACTGCCCATGCGCAACTCTTTTGTCGGATGCGCCGCCCGTCGCCGGATCTTCGTTCAATTCGTACGGTAGTTGGTAAACTGCAATTCCACACCCAGGTCTTTCCCGCGCAGCAAAGCAATGATCGCCTGCAGCTCATCGCGGTCTTTGCTCGATATTCTCACTGTATCGCCTTGGATGCTGGCCTGCGCCTTCTTTTTCGAGTCCTTCACCAGGCGCACGATTTCTTTGGCCTTCTCAATCGGGATGCCCTGCTGCAGGCTGATCTTCTGCCGCACACTCTGGCCGGCCGCGGGCTCCATCTTGCCGTAGGTCAGATTCTTCAGCGAGACGCCCCGCTTTACCAGCTTCTGGCCTAGAATCTCCTTCACCGCCTCGAGCTTGTATTCTCCCGCCGAGGCCAACTGAATCGCGTCGTCGCCCTCCAGGGTGATCTCCGAGTGCGAATCCTTCAGGTCGAAGCGCTGGCGAATCTCCTTCAGCGCCTGATCAATGGCGTTGCGGACCTCTTGCATGTCCACCTTGCTCACGATGTCGAACGAATTCTCCTGCGCCATGGCTTTCTTGTCCTCAATCCGATCCTTCTCACACAGATTACTTGCCGTACTCGACCTTTGTGCAAGGTCGCCGTTCCCGATCGCCGCGCCAGCTGAGCCTCAATGGCCTCGAATTGCACCAACCTGTGAAAAGTGATGCAGCCCTCAGACTCCGTCGGCGCAACTCTATCAGTTTCCCACGTCTGCCCTTAGATCAAACAGGCGGATGAAGTTTTTCGTGGTTGCGAAGGCAACCTCTTCCTCCGAAATCCTGTGCAGTTCCGCTAAAGTCCCGGCGGTGTGCACCACCCACGCAGGTTCATTGCGTTTGCCGCGATCGGGCGCCGGCGCCAGCCAGGGTGCGTCGGTCTCCACAAGAATCCCATCCAATGGGATGCGCGCCGCCACGTCCCGCAGCGGCTGCGCCTTGGGATAGGTCAGGTTTCCGGCAAACGAGACCAGAAAACCCATCTCCAGTGACCGTCGCGCCTGCTCCCAGCCGCCCCCGAAGCAGTGCATCACACCGCCTAGTCCCGTGGGCCTCCAGTGCTCCTCAAGAATCTCGAACAGATCGTCCCAGGCATCGGTGGCGCCGTTCTTTGGCCGGCAGTGGATGAGAATGGGTCGCTTCCGTCCCGCGGCAATCTCCAGTTGGCGAATCAGCCCCTCGCGCTGCACCTCGTGTGCCGCGCCCTCGTGGTAATAGTCCAGGCCAATCTCCCCGCAGGCAATCGTCTCCGGCTCGGCCAGCAGGCGGTCCAGCTTGTCCAGCACTGCCGCGTCGGCCTCGTGCGTATTATGTGGATAAATCCCCGCGCTGGCATAGAGCCGCGGCAGCCCTGCCCCGCTCTCGGGCCGCTCATTGAACATGCGGCAAATTTCCAGCGCCTGGCCCATTCCCGCCGCCTGCTCGCCTATGCCGATGGCCAGCACCGTGCCCACCCCTGCCTCCCACGCGCGCTTCAGCATCGCCTCGCGGTCCTCCGCGTAGCGTTCGCTGTCCAAATGGGCGTGAGAATCGATGAGCAAACGAAGGACCTCCGAGGGTAGAGTGCGGATCAAAACGAGATTCTATTCGAGAAGCAACTCGGTGTGAGCACCTCTACTTCAGCCGCGCACCGAGCGGGACTTCTTCCAGGAATCCGGCCAGTACCGGTGCGCCGTCCGGCAGTGAGGCCGCCAGCAGCATCCCGTTCGACTCCAGGCCCCGCATCTTCCTCGGAGCCAGGTTAGCCACAATCACAATCTTCCGGCCGATCAACTTCTCCGGCTCATAATACTGTGCGATGCCGGCCAGAATCTGCCGTTTCTCGTAGCCCAGATCCACTTCCAGCCGCAACAACTTGTCGGCCTTGGGAATGCGCTCGGCTACCAGGATCTGCGCCACGCGCAGCTCCACCTTGGCAAAGTCGTCGATGGTGATGTGTTGCGGAACGGCAGGCTGCGCCGCCGGGGCAGGGGTAGCTACGGCTGGGGCCTGCGTTGCAGCCACCGGAACGGAAGCGACCGCCACCTGAGCAGCCGGCACCGTTGGCACTGGCGGAGCAGGCTCAGGCTTGATTGCAACAGCCGCCGCAGGCGCCTTGGGCGCCGGCCTGGCCGCATTCTCCTGCGCGCTGGCGGCTTCAACGGCGCTGCGATTGTTCTCGTCTTCCAAATTTTGCATACGGTCGATTGCGTCCTTTTCCGCGCGGGGAAACAGCGCTGCGGGCTCGCCAAACTTTGTCCCGGCCTTCAACCCGCCCCACGCGAGTTCTACCAAAAATGAATTCCTTGCCGCGTCGGCGATCTCGCCCTGCCCAAGCTGCCGCCACACCCTGGCAGCCGACTCCGGCAGGATGGGATAGACCAGCGCCGTGATAATGCGAATGGCTTCGGCTGCCGTGGCCAGCACGCGCGCCTGCAACAATGCGTGATCCGCCTCGGAGCGGTCTGCGGGCTTCTTCCAGGGCGCGTTGGCCGTCAGGTAGCCGTCGGTCTCGGCCACCAGCAGCCACAGGCTCTTCAAACTCTCTGAGAAGTTCAGCTCGTCAAACGCGGGGCCAAACGCTGCAATGGCGCCCAATGCGCTCTCGCGCAAAGCAGCCTCGGCAGCCGTTTCCGCGCCAGCTTCCGGCGCAACCCCGCCGAAGTACTTGTGAACCATGTTCACCACGCGGCTCACCAGGTTGCCGTAGCCGTTGGCCAAGTCGCCGTTGTAGCGCTGCACCAGCGCGTCGAAGCTGAAGCTGCCGTCCTGGCCGAAGGGGATCTCCCTCAGCAGGAAGTAGCGCAGAGCGTCTGCGCCAAGAATCTCCTGCACCGTCTCCGCGCGAACAATGTTGCCCCGCGACTTCGACATCTTGCCCTGGTCGAAAAGCAGCCAGCCGTTAGCCTTCACCGATCGCGGCAGAGGAATTCCAGCCGCCATCAGGAACGCAGGCCAGTAAACGCAGTGGAATCGGCTGATCTCCTTGCCGATCAGGTGCATGTCCGCCGGCCAGAACTTCTCGAACAGCGCCTTGTCCGCCGCATCGTCTGACCCGTAGCCCAGCGCGGTGATGTAGTTGGCCAGCGCGTCCAGCCACACGTAGATCACATGCTTTTCGTCGCCGGGCACGGGAATGCCCCAGGAAAAGCTCGTCCGGCTCACCGACAGGTCCTTGAGCCCGCCGCGCACAAACGAGATCACCTCGCGCCGCGTGGATTCCGGTTGCATGAACCCAGGGTTGGCCTCGTAGAACTCCAGCAGCTTGCGCTCGAAGGCCGAAAGCTTGAAGAAATAATTCTCCTCGCTCACCGTCTCCGTGATGCGCCCGCAGTCCGGGCACGGCGTGCCGGGAGGGCCGTCTACATAAGCCTCATCGGAGACGCAATACTGGCCGGTATAGGACCCTTTGTAAATGAAGCCCTTGTCTCTCAGCGTGGCAAAAAGCTTCTGCACGCCCCTCTTGTGCCGATCTTCGGTGGTGCGGATAAAGTCGTCGTAGCTCAACCCAAGCCTGTCCCACAGCCCGCGGAACTCCCCGGAAATGGCGGTGGCAAACTCGGCAGGGGTTCGCCCGGCCAGTTCGGCGGAGCGCTCGATCTTTTGCCCGTGTTCGTCAGTGCCGGTCAAAAACCGCGTCTCGATGCCCAGCGCTCGCTTCCTTCGCGCAATGGCGTCGCACACGATGGTCGAGTAGGCATGGCCCAGGTGCGGGCGCGCGTTCACGTAGTAGATCGGCGTAGTCAGATAAAAGCGGCTTGGAGTGGAATCAATGGTCGGCATGAGTGGGGCATGCTGGAAATCCGCCAAGGAAGGCCCGAGGAATCTCCACGCAATCTAGTTTTCATCTTAGGTTGCCGCGCGGGGACCGTCAAACCCCGGTGCTTGCGCCCTTCTGTTAAAATCGCCCTTGAAAATCAAGCATTTCAGAGGCAAATCGACGTGTATTTGGAATTGCAGAACAGGCTCGCCGCCCGTCTTCGCAGTGTTCTGGAGGTAAAGTACAATCTCCAGCTTGAGACCATCCCGGTCGAGATTCCGCCGGACCTCCAGTTCGGCGAATTGGCAACACCCATCGCCTTCGAACTGGCGCGCAAGCTGCGTAAAGCCCCCAAAATCATCGCGCAGGAGATCGTCGCCGCGCTTGGCGAGCTGCAGGGTTTCGCCGGCTTTGAAGTCGCCGGCGCCGGATATATCAACGCGCGTCTCGACCGCGCTGCATGCGCCCGTTTGGTTGCAGGCGGCGAAGGCCTGAACCGCGCCTCCACTGGCCTGCATTCCCTGGTCGAGCACACCAGCATCAATCCCAACAAGGCAGCCCACATCGGCCACCTGCGCAACGCCATTCTGGGCGATACGTTTGTCCGCCTGCTGCGCGCCGCCGGTCAAAAGGTCGATGTACAGAACTACATCGACAACACCGGCGTCCAGGTAGCCGATGTCGTCGTAGGCTATCTCCATCTTGAAGGCCAGTCATTTACTCAGGTCCGTCAGTTGCTCGAAGACTTGAAGCGCAAGGGTGAACGCGTCGACTACTACTGCTGGGACCTGTACGCGCGCACTTCGCAATGGTACGAACAGGGCAGCGAAGAAGAGAATGCGGCTCGCAAGAAGTTGCGTTATGCAACCTTGCACGAAATTGAGCAAGGCGGCAACGAAACCGCCGAGGTAGCCGAGCTTATCTCCACGGCAGTGTTAAAGCGCCATCTTGAAACCATGTTGCGCCTTGACATTGAATACGACTTTCTTCCCCGCGAAAGCGAGATTCTGCACCTCAAGTTCTGGGAAGCGGCCTTCGAGCAGTTAAAACAAACCGGCGTCCTCTACTTTGAGACGGAAGGCAAAAACAAGGGCTGCTGGGTGATGACCCGCCCCGGCGCTGAAACCACTGACGGCGAGACCGATGAAGATGCCAAAGTCATTGTCCGCTCCAACGGCACCGTGACTTACGTCGGCAAAGACATTGCCTATCATCTGTGGAAGTTTGGCCTGCTGGGACGCGATTTCGGCTATAAACCATTCTTTACCTATCCCAACCACGAGTGCTGGATATCGGCGGAAAAAGGCGACGAGCCTCATCCGCACTTTGGCGGCGCGCAGGCGATTTATAACGTCATCGATTCGCGCCAGAGTGATCCCCAGGCCAACGTCATTCAGGCCTTGCGCGGCATGGGTCACGCCGAACAAGCCGATCGCTACACGCACTTCGGTTATGAGATGGTCGCGCTCACGCCGCGCTGCGCCGTCGAACTGGGCTACGAGGTTTCCCAGGAGGATCTGGCACGCCCGTACATTGAGGTCAGCGGACGCAAGGGCTTCGGCGTCAAGGCCGACGACCTGATCGACAAGCTCATCGCCGCTACGCGCGCCGAGGTGGACGCGCGCCAGACGGGCCGCGACGAAGCGGAGCGCGAGCAGATCGCCAAACAGATCGCCATCGGCGCACTGCGCTATTTCATGCTCAAGTTCACGCGCAACTCGGTCATCGCCTTCGACTTCAAGGATGCCCTGAGCTTTGAGGGCGAAACCGGCCCCTACATTCAATACGCCGTGGTCCGCACCCGCAATATCTTCCGCAAAGCCGGCACCACACCGGAGGCGGCTCTGGCCGAGTTAACCGGCATCGATGTCGCTCCCTATCTACAAGGCGAAGACGCCGAAGACATCTGGGCGTTGTGGCTCCGCGCCGCGCGGCGCACGCTGGTGTTGGAGCAGTGCATCGCTACCTCCGAGCCCGCTTATCTAGCCAAGCACGCCTTCCAGTTAGCCCAGGAGTTCAATAACTTCTATCACCGTCACCACATCCTCACCGAAGAGGATCCCGCGCGCAAAACCTTCCTGCTGGCCACAGCCGCTGTGGCCCTGCGCGAGTTAGTCGTAGCGCTAAGTTGGCTAGGCATAGAAAGCCCCGAGGCCATGTAAGGGTCGGCTTTTGCAATAAACCTGGAGGGTGCATTCGTCACATCCCCTGCCCCTCCCCTTAGGTGTATAGTGCTTGGCGGTCAAGGGAGTCTTTCATGCTGCCCATTGAGGAAATCGTGAGCAAACTGGCGCTGTCGCCGGCTGACTATGAATCCATCGGCGCCTATGGCGCCAAGCTTTCGCTGGGCTTGCTTACTGATCCGGCGCGTCCCGTCCGCGGCAAGCTCATCCTGGTCACCGCTACCACGCCGACCGTCTCCGGCGAAGGCAAGACCGTGGTTTCCATCGGCCTTGCCCAGGGCCTGGAACGCACCGGCCGGCAGTCCATCGTCACTTCGCGCGAACCCTCGCTCGGACCCGTCTTCGGTCTCAAGGGCGGAGCCGCGGGCGGCGGCCTTTCGCAGGTAGAACCCAGCCAGAAAATCAACCTCCATTTCCACGGCGACTTTCACGCCATCACCGCCGCGCACAACCTGCTGGCCGCCATGGTGGATTCCCACCTCTTCCATGGCAACGAACTGGATATGGATCTAGCCGGGATCTCCTGGCCGCGCGCCCTTGATATGAACGACCGCGCGTTGCGCCACATTACCGCCAGCGTCGGCTCCAAAGGCGATGGGGCGAACCGCGAAACAGGCTTTGTTATCACCGCGGCATCGGAGATCATGGCCATCCTCGGCCTGGCTTCGAGCCGCGCCGATCTTCGCCGCCGCCTTGACGACATCGTGATCGGAGTCAACCGCTCCGGCCACCCGGTCACCGCCGCGCACCTGCGCGCCACGGGAGCCATGATGGCTCTGCTCAGCGATGCCATCCTCCCCAACCTGGTGCAGACCACCGAGGGCACGCCCGCGCTGGTACATACCGGACCCTTCGCCAACATCGCCCACGGCACCAGCAGCGTCCTCTCGCAGCAGATGGCCCTGCGTCTCGCCGATTTCGTGATCAACGAAGCCGGTTTCGCCTCGGACCTCGGCGCGGAAAAGTATTTCGATATCGTGATGCACGCTTCGGGCATCCGCCCCGCTGTTGCGGTCCTCGTCACCAGCGTTCAAAGCCTGCGCGCGCAGGGCTCCGGTTCCACTCAGGACACGCTGGCAGCCGGCTTTCCCAACCTTGCTCACCACATCCTCACATTGCGGAACTTCGGCGTGCCGGTGGTTGTCGCCATCAATCGCTTTCCCACCGATCTCCCCGAGGAACTTGAGTCCATCGCCGCTGAATGCGAACGGGAGGGAATCGCCTGCGCCATTGTGGAGGCTTTTGCCAAAGGCGGCCTTGGCGCAATCGATCTTGCTGAAAAGGTGGTTGCCGCCATTGAAGCCAACCCGTTCCCAGAGATTCAGCCGGCGTATTCCCTTGAAGACACGCTCGAAGAAAAGATTTACAAGGTTGCCACCCAGGTTTATGGCGCCGGCGGCGTGACTCTCAGTGACCGGGCGCGCGCCGGCCTCCAGCACTGTGCCGACTGGGGTTTTGCCCGGTTGCCCGTCTGCATCGCCAAAACGCAATACTCACTCACCGACGATCCCAAACGCATGGGCGCGCCCACCGGATGGACGCTGAATGTGACAGATGTGTCGCTCTCTGCCGGCGCGGGTTTTGTTGTAGCCATTGCCGGCAACATGATGCTGATGCCGGGCTTGCCGCACACCCCGCGCGCCTTGTCCATCGACGTAGATGCCGATGGGAACATTACCGGCGTTTGAAGCGGGAGTGAGCTGTGGTACCGGGCTGGCTATCCGAAGCAGGATGCGCCAGCACAACCGAGGCCCTAACCTCCGGCTCGGCTCTTCGTTGAAGCCTGTGCTTACCCCAAAGGCGTAACCGCTGCCGGCACCGGACGTCCCGCCACCGCCAGCCTCACCAGCTCCGGCGGCCAGATGTAGACCGCCAGCCGCCGCGAGTAGTGCAGCACCGGCTCCTGGTCCGGCAGCCGGATTCCGATCGCCTCCGCCAGGTCGTTCTGCTCAATCTCTGCCTCTGCCTCTTCCAGTGGCCACGGAATGTGGTGTAGATTCGCCCGGACCGGCTCTCCGGCCCGGCTTCGCGTAAACAGGCAGTAGCGCTCTGTCAAAAAATACTCCAGAGTCCCGCTTCTGCTTTCCGCCAGTTTCCGCGTCGGCCCCAGACCCCGGTATCGCGCCTTGAATACTACCGGCCTGTTGCTCCAATGGCGCCGGCTGTAGAACGAAAACTCCCGCTCCGACCGCTGTTCCAGCCGCATCTGCGCCCAATAGTACGGCAAATGATAGAACGCACGCGCCACCGCCACCCCCAGCAGGTTGCTCGCGTCCAGCGAGAAGAAATATACCCCCCGCGTTCCCGTGTACTGGTCCCGAACGTAGGTCCGCAGATTCAACTCCGGAAAACTCCGCGCTCCCGGCACCGCCGGCAACCCGCGAACCTTCACCCGGTCCATCCAGAACGGAACCACCCCCAGCCACGCCGATCCCTGAAAAGTGTCCACCTGCATGCAATCGGGCAACAGCGCCGCCACCTGCGCCGCGGGCACCGGCCAGTGCGCAAACAGCAGGTCGTTCCACCGTTGAGTCATCGCCCAGCGCCCTGAGGGCAATGGCCGCGGCGTGTGCGACGTCCGTACCCGATACTCCTGCATCGTCCGCTCCTCGAACCCCTCTCGCATCTGTTCTTCACCTATCGACGAGCACCGCCCTGAGCGAGGACGCACAACCGCACCCTCGCCAGCAGCTCGCCAATCGCTGTTCTCACAAACCTCTGACTTCAAGTGGCCTTTTCCTCAAGAAAAAGCCGCCCGATCGGATGCCGCTAAGACCACGGGAATTGGAGAACCGCTCTCATGCCGTATTCTGTTCGCGAGCCATCATCCATGTCCAGTGAATCTTTTCTCCCTCCCGGCGCCCGAAACCAAACCGATGTCTACGCCGTGCACGGCGCCGACCCCGAGGTCCTGGCCTACGCCATGGCCAAGTACTCCCGCTCCGCGCTCTCCATGCGCGAGTCTCTGACGGAAATCAGCGCGCAGCGCGCCGAGCAGTTTCTGAACACCTTCTACTTCCAATACGGCCACCGCTCCATCGCCGACCTCGCCCACATTGCCTTCGCCGTCGAGCGCCTCAGCCTCCTCGCCGCCATTGTCCTCGTCGACGAGCAGCGCTGGGACGGTCAGGAGCGCTCCACCCGCTACCAGAACTTTCTCAAATCCGGCTGGTATTTCCCCGATTTCGGTCTCCATTCCGAGCCGGCGCAAATCTACACCAAAACCATTGAAAATCTCTTCGCCACCTACCAACGCACAACCACCGCCGTCCTTGAGGCCCTGCGGCGCCGCGTCCCTTGCCCCGAGACCCTGAAGCCCGAAGCGTACGAGCGCACCCTCAAAGCCCGCGCCTTCGACGTAGCCCGCTACCTGCTCCCTCTGGCCACCAACACCTCTCTCGGCCAGATCGTGAACGCCCGCACTCTTGAGACGCAAGTCTCCCGCCTGCTCTCCCATCCCGTCGCCGAGATCCGCGATCTCGGCCTCAAACTCCGCCAGGCCGCCACCGGTCCCGCCTGGAACGTCAACGCCCACCCTGCCGCTGAATTTATTGCCAAACTCGCCGCACTCGACACAGATGCCAATCCAGCCCTAGTCGACGAAGCCGCCAATCTCCTCACCCGCGAAGTCCGCACCGCCCCTACGCTCGTAAAATACGCCCAGCCCAACGACTACCTCCTGAAAACCCAGGCTGATCTCGCGCAAGCCGCCGCCGAACTCCTCCACAGCCAACCCATCGCCGACGCGCCGCTGGTCGATCTGGTCGAACACACCGAAACCCTCGAAGTCGAGCTGGCCTCCACACTCCTTTACTCCGCAGCCCACCACCCCTACCGCCAGATCCGCAACCTCGTCGCAGGGCTTCCGTCCTCTCGTGTTTCGGAACTCATCGAGTTGGGACTGCGCCACCGTGGCCGCCACGATGAAATCCTCCGCGCCTTCCATGCCGGAGCCGCTCTCCGCTTCGACATTCTCATGGACATCGGCGGCTTTCGCGACATGCACCGTCATCGCCGCTGCGTCCAGATCATCCAACCCTTTACCTCCCTTCACGGCTATGAAACCCCCACCAACGGCGACCTCGCGGGAGACATTCACCTCCTCGATGAAGCCAACGTCCTCGCGGACTACCAATCCGCCATCGACCAGGCTCACGCCGCCAGCGCCCAAATCGCCGGCAGCGGAGCTCCCGAAGCCGCCCAATCTGCCCTTTACCTGCTCCCGCTTGCCACAAGAATTCGCTCTCTTTTCAAAATGGACTTTGCCGAAGCCCAATACATCAGTGAACTCCGCTCCGCCCCCGCCGGCCACTTCAGCTACCGCCGCGTAGCCTGGGAGATGTTCAAAGCTCTCGAACGCCAGCACCCCACCCTCGCCCGCCACATCCGCGTAACCGACTTCACACAGCCCATCGACCTGCTGCAGCGGTAAGGGAGCGGTGCGCCCTCTGTCCGTCTGCGGCGCACCCCCCGTCTCCTGCGCTACCATAAGTGCAAGGCAGGGGTAGCGCATGTTTGTCGTCGTATGGCAGTTCGAGATTACCGAAGAGAAGGTTGCCGCCTTTGAGGCTGCCTATTCAGCGGAGGGTGCATGGGCGCAGCTCTTCCGCACTTCACACGACTACCTGGGGACAGAGCTCTTGCGCGACGCCTATATACCCGGCAACTACCTCACCATCGACCGCTGGGCCAGCGAGGAAGCCTTCCGCGCCTTCCGCAAAGACCACGATCCGGAATACGAATCCCTCGACCGCTCCTGCGACGCCCTCACCAGCCGCGAAACCCGCATCGGCGCCTACACCGTCTAGGCCACTCGCCGGACGGTTTAGAGCAGGCGAACCAGCCTCAATTCCTCTTGATGCCGCCCATGCGTTTGCAGCAAGCTGATAAAAATCATCAGCTTACAGGTGGAGCACGCCTCTTCTCCATCTCTTCGCCATTTTCTTCTGTCATAGTTTGTTCCACCCTGCTACAATCCCATCGAAATCCATTTTTCAGCTCGCTGCGCATTTCCTGCAGAAAATGCGGAAACCGCGTAGGCTGAGCAATTTGAGGAGCCTTACCCAATGGCAATTGCCGACGACCGCGCCAAAGCTGTAGAACTAGCCCTTGCACAGATTGAAAAACAGTTCGGCAAGGGGTCGATTGTGCGTCTCGGCTCCAAGGAGGCCCTCCTCCCCATCGCCGTTATCTCCACCGGTTCCATCAGCTTTGACGCCGCTCTGGGCGTCGGCGGAATTCCGCGCGGGAGGGTCACGGAGGTTTTCGGGCCGGAGTCGTCTGGCAAGACCACCATCACCCTCCAGATCATTGCCGAGGCGCAGAAGCTTGGTGGCTTGGCAGCGTTTGTGGACGCCGAGCATGCCCTGGACCCCGGATACGCAAAAAAACTCGGAGTCGATGTAGACAACCTGCTGGTTTCGCAGCCGGATAGCGGTGAGCAGGCCCTCGAAATCACTGAAGCGCTGGTCCGTTCCGGCGCCATTGACGTCCTGGTGGTGGATTCGGTTGCCGCGCTGGTGCCCAAGGCCGAATTGGACGGCGAGATGGGCGACTCGCACGTGGGCTTGCAGGCGCGCCTTATGTCCCAAGCCCTGCGCAAGCTTACCGGTACGGTCTCGAAGTCGCGCACGGCTTTGATTTTCATCAACCAGATTCGCGAAAAGATTGGCGTCATGTTCGGCAACCCTGAGACCACCACCGGCGGGCGAGCGCTGAAGTTCTACTCCTCAGTGCGCGTGGACATCCGCCGCATCGCCGCCATCAAGGAAGGCGACGCGGTAACCGGCAACAGGACCAAGGTAAAAATCGTCAAGAACAAGGTGGCCGCGCCCTTCCGCGAGGCCGAGTTCGATATCCTCTACGGCGAGGGCATCAGCAAAGAGGGCGACGTGCTGGACCTGGCCGTAGCCAACGATATCGTCGAAAAATCCGGCGCCTGGTACAGCTACGCCGGGGAACGCATTGGCCAGGGCCGCGAAAACACCCGCTCTTTCCTCAAGGCGAACAATGACATCTTCAAGAAGATGGATGCCGAAGTTCGCAAGAAGCTGAACATCGGCGGCATCAAAGCCGAAGTGCCCGAAGTTCCCGCTGCTGGCCCGGCCGAGGCCAAGGAAGCCGTCCGCGGGCGGCGCGGCACCAACGCGTAGACAATGCCTGGAATGCGGCTGCCGCACTGGCCTGAGGTATCGGTTGCTCCTGCGTACGGGACATGGTAGCTTGGCTTCAAAAGCCGAGATAGCCGATTGTCCCGCAAAGGAGCAATCCGATGGTGGACTCACGAACGGTGCAGCGCGTAAGTGGATTCGCCCCCATTGTGATGTCGCTCGCCGCCTTGGCTCTCGTTGTCGAAGGCGCCATTCAATTCGGAAGCCATCCACTCGCTGACGAAGGCTGGCAAGCGCATACGTTTCAGTTGTTGATGATCGTCCAGGTGCCGATCATTCTGCTGTTCATTGCCAACAACTGGCGGTCGTTGAGGCAGCACCTGCCTGTTCTGGCAGCCCAGGTGGCGCTGTGGTTGCTCGCGCTGGGTGCGCTTCGCTTCTTTTCCCTATAACCAGGCGGATGATGTGGAAGTCTTTGCAGTGAGCCTGAGCAGCCCGCATCACCAGCCGGTCAGTTCTGCCCTGCGCTGCTAGAATCCTTGAGGAGCAGCCTCAATGAGCGTAAAGGCCCTTTACCCCGGAACGTTTGACCCGCCGACCAATGGGCACGTGGATCTGATTCTGCGCGGATCCAAGCTCTTCGGGCATCTGACGGTGGCCGTTCTCAACAATCCGGGCAAGAACCCGCTATTCACCGTGGAAGAGCGGGTGGAAATGCTGCAAGAGGTCACCCATTCGCTGGGTAACGTGTCGGTAGCCATGTTCGATGGGCTCATGGTGGAGTTTGCGCGCCAGCAGGGAGCATCGGCGGTGCTGCGCGGCATCCGGGCCATCTCCGACTACGAATACGAGTTCCAGATGGCTTTGATGAACCGGCGGCTGGCGCCGGAGATCGAAACGGTTTTCCTGCAGCCGGCCGGGCGCTATTCGTTCATCAGCTCGCGGATGCTGAAAGAAGTGTTCAGCTTTGGCGGCGATGTAACGGGGCTTGTGCCGCCCAACGTGCTCAAACGCCTGCGCGGCCGGATCAGCAAGAGCTAATCCCGTCTTCCTTTTCCATAGTGAGCCTGACCATTGAAATCCGGGCCAACGCAAGACCGGGTTTCGCAGTTGCCGGAAATCTGTAAAGATAAGAACTGCTATGACAGTCTCCACTCCTTCTCAAGTCTTTGCCGACCGAATTGGCCGGATCGAAGTTTCAGCAACCTTGGCTGTTGCCGCCGAGGCCGCCAAACTGCGCGCCCAGGGCGCGAACCTGGTGGATTTTGGGGCCGGCGAGCCCCATTTCCCCACACCGCGGCACATCAAAGATGCGGCGATTGCCGCCATTGACGCCAACTTCACCCGCTACACCGTGGTTCCCGGCATTCCTGACGTGCGCAAGGCCATCGTCGAGCGCCATGCCACCGATTTCGGATCGGACTACGGCCTGGACGAAGCCATCTTCACCACCGGCGGCAAGCTGGCGCTGTTCAACACCATTCAGGTGCTGGTGGACCACGGTGACGAAGTGATCTTGCCCGTACCCTACTGGGTCAGCTTCAAAGACATCATCCAGTACGCCGGCGGCAAGGTGGTCTTTCTTGAAACCAGCGAGGCGGAAAGCTTTCGCATCACGGCCGACGGCATCGAGAAGGCCATCACGCCGAAGACCAAGGCCATCATTCTCAACTCGCCCTCGAACCCGGCGGGGTCGGTCGTCTCCGCCGAAGACCTGGAGCGGATTGTCCACCTGGCCCATGAGCGCGGGATTTTTCTGCTTCTGGACGAGTGCTACGTCTATCTCAACTATGCCGGCAAGCCGGTATCCGGCGGATCGTTCACGTGGGCGAAGGAGCACATGGTGATACTTGGCTCGCTGTCGAAGACCTATGCCATGACGGGCTGGCGCGCCGGCTTCGCGCTGGCCTCGAAGCCGGTGGTGGCCAACCTCAGCAAGCTCCAGTCGCAGTCCACATCGAACGCGGCAAGCATGGTGCAGAAAGCCGCCGTCGCCGCGCTGGCCGGCCCGCAGGAGTGCGTGGCCGAGTTTCGCGCCGAGTTTATCGACCTGCGGGACTATATGCTGGCCAAGCTGAGGGAGATTCCCGGCCTCACCTGCACCAAGCCCGAAGGCGCGTTTTATGTCTACCCGAACATCTCGGCTTTCCTGGGCAAGGGCGGCGTCCGAACCGCTACCGAGTTGGCCACTCGGCTGCTTCACGAGGCCCACGTGGTCACCGTGCCCGGCGAGGCCTTCGGCACCGGGGAACACATCCGCATCTCCTACCCGGTGACCAAACAAAACATCGACGAAGGAACCCGCCGCATGGGAGAATTCCTGGCACAGCTGAAGTAGAGTAGCCGGTTCTTCCACGCAGCTTCACCGATGGTATTGGCCTGCGCCGCCTGAATTTTTCTGAATCCAGGCCGGCGCCAGGCGGGCTGCGAGACGCCTTGACAGAAAGTATCATTCATCACTGTGCAAACATGGTGTCTGTCGAGTAGGATGTCTTTTCGATGTCGAAGTCAATCGATTTTCGTCCTGTGATTCTTGCCGGCGGCAGCGGCACGCGCTTCTGGCCCCGTTCCCGCCGCGCCCACGCCAAGCAGGTCCTGGCCCTCGATGGCGAGCGCTCCATGATCCAGCAAACTGTGGAGCGGCTCAAGCCGCTGGCCGGACTGGATAAGACGTGGGTCATCACCAACGAGTATCTTGCTCACGAGATCGCCGACCAACTGACTGGGGTGCCCGCCGGGCAGATCGTCCAGGAACCTGTGGCCCGCAATACCGCCCCGGCCTGCGGTCTGGCTGCCTTTTTGATCGAGAGACAAAACCCCGATGCGGTGCTGGGGATATTTCCTTCGGATCATGTGATCGCCGACGAGCCGCGCTTCCTCAAGGCGTTGCAAAAGGGCATTGCACTGGCCGCGGCCGGCGACACCATGGTGGTGCTGGGCATTGAGCCGACCCGGGCCGAGACTGGCTACGGTTACATTGAAACCGGCGACTACACCGGGGACGATTCCGCCCTGCACGTGCGCCGCTTTACCGAGAAACCCAACCAGAACCGCGCCGAAGAGTTTGTGGCCGCAGGCAACTACTATTGGAATTCGGGCATGTTTTTGTGGTCGGCGCGCACCCTGGCCAATGCCGTGCGCGAGCATCTGCCTGAAACCGCTCCGCTGCTGGAGAAGATTGCCGCAGCCTATGGCACACCCCAGTTTGAAGAGGTGTTTCACAGCCTGTATCCCAAGTGTGAAAACATTTCCGTTGACTACGCGGTGCTGGAGCCGCGCTCGGCCAAGGGCGAGCATCTCTCCCACCTCTATTGCCTGCCAGCGGAGTTCAGTTGGAACGACCTGGGTTCCTGGGCCTCGCTCTATGAGTACCAGCTCGAAACCCGCTTGCGTGGGGACGGCGAAGGCAACGTGTCAGAGACCGAGGGCCACCTGGCCATCGATGCAGCCAACAACTATATCTTCAGCCCAAAGAAGTTTGTGGCGCTGGTGGGCGTGGAGAATCTGGTGATCATCGATACCGAGGACGCACTGCTGATCGCTCATCGCGATCATTCTCAGGATGTGGGAAAGATCGTGAACGAGCTGGGTCTTTCAGGCCGCACCCAACTGATCTGACGTTTGCGCAACTCTTGGCCTTTGCCGCATCGTGGAATGTGGCTGAAGGGCGCAGGCTTAGAACAGACAGTCCCTCCTGTGATTGTTTACACTCGTTCCCAAAGAGGAATGGAATATCTACGATGCCTGAGTCTGCGATCAAGTTTGGCACCGATGGCTGGCGTGGCCTGATCGCCGATGATTTCACCTTCGCCAATGTGCTCATTGCCGCCGAGGCCATAGCCGCCTATGTACATGCCAAGGAAGACCCTGCCAAGGGCCTCTGCATCGGCTACGACACACGCTTCGGCTCCAAAGCCTTTGCGCGTACCTGTGCTGAGGTGGTGGCCGCCACTGGCATCCCGGTGCTGCTGGCCAATGGCATTACACCTACCCCGGCGCTGAGCTACGGTGTGCGGGAACGAGGCTGCGCCGGCGGCATCATGATCACTTCCTCGCACAATCCCGCACAATGGAACGGGGTAAAGTACAAGGCCTGGTACGGAGGGTCGGGCAAGCCCTCCATCATTGCCGAAATCGAGTCTTTTCTGGGTAAGCCGGCACCGCGGACAACACAGCCGGCCGCCATTCGCGAGGTGGACTTCCTCCCCACTTACCTGAAAGCCATTGAGAGCTTCGCTGACCTGGATCTGATCGCCAAATCAGGGATGAAATTCGCCATCGACTCAATGTATGGCGCAGGCCTGACCATTCTCTCCGATATCTTCACGCGGATCGGCGCAGCCCACATACAGATTCGCGGCAATGTCGATCCGCTCTTTCCCGGCATCAACCCCGAGCCCATCGAGCCGCATATTCGTGCCCTGGGTGAGGCGGTTGTGGCGAACGGCTGCGACGCGGGTTTCTGCACGGATGGCGACGCGGACCGCATCGGCGCTGTTGACGAAGCAGGCAACTTCGTCGATCCGCACAAGATCTTCTCAGTCCTGCTCAGTTGGGTGCTCAAGCGCAAGGGCTGGCCCGGCGCCGTGACCCGCGCCTTCAACACCACCAAGATGCTGGACCGCATCTGCGCCAAGCACGGACGCCAACTCATCGAGCACGGCATCGGCTTCAAGTTCGTCTGCGACTACATGTTGGAGCGCGAGATTCTGATGGGCGGCGAGGAGTCGGGCGGCATCGGCTTTCAGCGTCACCTGCCGGAGCGCGACGGCCTGCTCAATACGCTGCTGTTGGCCAACGTAATGGCCGAGGAAGGCAAGACGCTGGGCCAGTTGGTGGCCGACCTGCAGGAAGAATACGGCGAGCACCAGTACGGCCGTATCGACCTGAACATCCCCGACGAGATCAAGAACGGCGCCATCGCCAGAGCGAAAGCGCTCCAGCCCGGCGACCCGGTCTTTGCCGGAATGCCGATCTATTGCCAGGAGACGCTGGACGGCGTGAAGTTCTACCTCGACAACCCCGAAGCCGCCACAAAGCCCAAGGCCGCGGAGACCTGGCTGCTGCTGCGCGCCAGCGGCACCGAGCCGCTGCTGCGGATCTACACCGAGTCCTGCTCAAAGGAGTCCGTGGCCAAGCTGCTGGAATCCGCACGGAAGTTTGCACTGAGCACATAAGGTCCGTAATGATCTGCAATGGCAATTGACACGTTTCCGAGGGGGATTTTCTTCCTAATATATTGATTCCATGATAGTTAATAATTATCGGCAAGGTTTAGTGGTCAAAAATAAATATAGGGGGGGGTAGGGGGGGGTAGGGGGGTCTGTTTGTGGCTGCTTCGCTCTTCCTCTCTATTTCATTGTGCGCCGGAGGGGTTCTATGTTCCGCAATGAGCGGCTGGGAAAGTTCGTTCCTTCCCAGGCCTCCAAAAGCGGGACCCGGACACCGGCAACGAATTGCCGCCATTCCGCCTCCTCAATTTACCGGAACATCCGCGCATCGAAATGAAACGGCTGCGGCTCATCGACCTGGATTTCCGCAATCGCCGGATGCAGCGGATTCACCAGCACATTCCATTCTGTTCGCAGCGCGGCTGAAGGAACCTGGATGGCCAGCGAGCTTTTCTCGCGAATCCATCGGTCTCCGATCGCCCGCAGTGGATCGAATTCGTCGGCCCACCAATTGGGCGGCAATTGATCCGGTTCCAGACGCAACGCCGGTTCTCCCTCGGGCAGCCGCGCCATGATCGAAACCAGATCGTCCGGTTGCAGATTCGGCTCCAGGTGGACAAACAACTCGATGGCCGCCAGCGCCAGCGAAAACGACGCATAGACCATCGGAACGCCGGGCGTATTCCACCGCCCGCCGAACCGGCGCGCTCCCAGGCCGGAGAACGCTTCACCGGCGAACCGCGCCCGGCAGATGCGCCAGATCTGCATTAGCTGTAAACGCCGTAAGCGATCCGGCCCAGAATGTTCTCGACTTCGCGGACGCCCGGATCGGTGTCCAACTGGTCGAGCGGACGGCCGCCGCGCAGGGCGCGATTCGGTGTCTTGAGCCACGCAGCCGCCTTGTCCCCGTCACCCAGCGTTTCCGCCGCCGTGGAGTAGACCTGGGCCAGCCGCACCGCCCGATCGGACTCTGCCGCCGTCAGCCGGGAGTGCTGCGCCAGCCGCCGGGTAAGTGTGCGCGGAGGAATGCCAATTTTTTCAGAGATTTCAGCCTGGCGCAGGTCAAGCCGCTCGGCCAACAGAATCACCGCTTTGACCGGAAGCCCCTCGCGCACCAGTTCAGCCAGCGCGCCGCCTTTGCTCATTGGCCTGCCGAGAACAATTTCACCACCCAGCACATCTGGTACGGAATGAGCCGCCATAACGCATCTCCATCCCCAGTATACGCCATTTGGCTATTTTAAAAACGCCATTTTACGCAATCTCCGCGACCCTGGCCCGTTTGCCCAGCCGCACGACAATCCGCGCAGGCTGGCTGGCTAACGGAAAGAGTGCACTTTCTGCCACTTCTCCATCCAGCTTCACGGCCTTCTCGGCAATCTTGCGATTGGCTTCGGCGCCCGATGCGGCCAAGCCCATCTGTACCAGCAGCTTTGGCAGCCGAATCTGGTTCGGCTCTGGTCCGGCTACATCAGCATAAGCGACGGCGACTTCTTCCAAATCCTCGGCCGTTTCCTTCTGCTGGAACATCCGCGCCCAGTTCTCATCGGCGCTCAGGGCTGCCGCCTGGCCATGGAAGCCGGCAGTAATCGTCCGCGCCAGGCGCTTCTTGGCTTCCATCGGATGCAGCGTGCCGCTGGTTACCTCGGACTGGAGCGCGTCCACCTCGGACTGGCGCAGATCCGTGAGCAAGACCCAGTACTTCCACATCAGGTCGTCGGAAATGCTCATCAGCTTGCCATACATCTCGGCTGGCGGCTCGTTGATGCCAATGGCATTGTTCAGCGATTTCGACATCTTCTGAACGCCGTCCAGGCCTTCCAGAATCGGCGTCATCAGCACGATCTGCGGCTTCTGCCCGTAGTGCCGTTGCAGTTCCCGCCCGCACAACAGATTGAATTTCTGATCGGTCCCGCCCAGTTCCACATCGCACTCCAGGGCCACGGAATCATAGCCCTGCATCACCGGGTAGAGCAGTTCGTGCAAACTGATTGGCTGCTCGGCCTGAAAACGCTTGCTAAAATCGTCCCTCTCCAGCATCTGCGACACGGTAAAGTGCGCGGTCAGCCGTATGGTTCCTTCATAGCCCAGTTTGCCCAACCACTCTGAGTTGTAGCGCACTTCGGTCGCGCTTTCGTCGAGAATCTTGAAGACCTGCTGCTTGTAGGTCTCGGCGTTCTCGTCGATCTGCTCGCGGGTGAGCGGCTTGCGGGTAACGTTGCGGCCAGTGGGGTCGCCGATGAGTGAGGTAAAGTCGCCCACCAGAAAGATGACCTGGTGGCCCAGTTGCTGAAAGTGGCGCAGCTTGCGCATTAGCACCGTGTGGCCCAGGTGCAGGTCGGGCGCAGTGGGGTCGAATCCAGCTTTCACCCGCAACGGGCGACCGGTTTTGCGGCTGTCTTCGAGGCGTTCGCGGAGGTCGCTGACGCGGATGATTTCCGCCGCGCCCTTCTCCAGCAGATCCATCTGTTCGTTTACGGGTGGGAACTTGCTCATGTCGTGTTTCAGTATAAAGTCGCAGGCCCAGGGAGGAATGTTGCCGGGGATTGCCGGCGCGGGATCAGCCTTATTCATCGCGCAGTTGACCGCACTTCGAACTCACAGGAGTTTCCTGCAACCTCGGGCCTCCGCGCCATCGGCCCGGTAACCCTTCCGGATTCGTCACCGCCATTCCCGCCCCGCTTGCCTTAAACTTGTGCGATGGAAGAGTTCAGCAGAATTCAGCGCCTCCCGCCTTATGTTTTCAACATCACCGGGGAGATGAAGGTCTCCGCTCGCCGCCATGGCGAGGACATTATCGACTTCGGGATGGGCAATCCCGACGGGGCCACGCCCAAACACATCGTGGACAAGCTGGTAGAAGCGGCGCTGAAGCCGCAAACGCATCGGTACTCGGTTTCGCGCGGGATTCCGCGGCTGCGCAAGGCAATCTGCACCTGGTACAAGACGCGGTACAACGTGGATCTGGACCCGGAGACGGAAGCGATTGTCACCATCGGGTCGAAGGAAGGGATTGCACACCTGTGCCTGGCGATTCTGGACTCGCGGGACACGGTGCTGGTGCCCAACCCCAGCTATCCCATACACATATACGGCCCGGTAATCGCGGGGGCGCACGTGGTGAGCGTGCCGGTGCATGATCGCGAGCAGTTCCTGGCGCAGCTTGAGGACCTGATTCCGCGCATGGTGCCGCGTCCCAAGGCGCTGATCGTCAATTTTCCGTCGAATCCGACGACGGAGTGCGTGGAATTGCCGTTTCTGGCGCGGCTGGTGGAGCTGGCCAAGGAATACGGCTTCCACCTGATTCAGGACCTGGCATACGCGGATATCGCCTTCGACGGGTACAAGCCGCCCAGCGTGTTGGAAGTGCCAGGCGCAAAAGAGGTTGCGGTCGAGTTCTTCACCCTGTCAAAGAGCTACAACATGCCCGGCTGGCGGGTGGGCTTCATGGTGGGCAACCCGGTGCTGGTGGCCGCGCTGGCACGCCTCAAGAGCTACTTCGATTACGGAACCTTTACTCCCATCCAGGTGGCTTCAATCCAGGCGCTTGAGGGACCGCAGGAGTGTGTGCGCGAAATCTGCGAGAACTATCGCAAGCGGCGGGACGTGCTGGTGGAAGGACTGAACAAGGCGGGATGGCCGGTGGCGCTGCCCAAGGCCACAATGTTTGTGTGGGCGCAAATTCCCGAGCAGTACCGCAAGCTGGGTTCGCTGGAGTTCTCAAAACTTCTTCTGAATGAGGCAAAGGTGGCGGTATCGCCGGGGATCGGGTTCGGGGACTACGGGGACGGCCATGTGCGGTTCGCGCTGATCGAAAACGAAGAGCGGACGCGGCAGGCGCTCAGGGGGATCCGGCAGATGTTTGCGAAAGGCTAGAGGCTCGAGACTAGGGAGTAGGGAGTGGGGAATAGGGAATAGGGAATAGGGAATAGGGAATAGGGGTCAGGGGTCAGGGGTCAGGGGTCCGTTCCGGGTGCGCGTGTGCCCCAGGTCTCAAAGACGAGACCTGGGGCACACGCGCATCTTACACTAGGCGGAGCGGCGCGAGATGTATTCCACCAGGGCTGGGTTGTAGCTCATGTCCTGGGGCGGGAGTCCGGCGGCGCCGGTGACGAGTACACCGCTTTCGACCGCCGCGGCGGGCCAGTTGGGCAGAAAGCCGGCACAGTTTTTGAGCCAGGTGATCGAGTTGCCGGTGCGGCAAGGGAAGCGGGAACATTCCGCGCGGACAAAGTCCCAGCCAACCACGTCCTGAAGGAAGGGATTGCGGGAGAGAAAGAGGCTGGATGGCTTGCCGTCAGGAAACAAGTCGCTGAACTGGTAGGCATCCAGCGTGTCGGGCGATTTGGCGGCGAGAATGGCCTCGTCGATGCAGAGCTTCAACCGCTTCCTGATCTCAGGCTGCGTGATAATCGAGCGGCACTGATTGCCGTCCATCCATCCGGGATTGCCGTGCGCAAACGTGACTTTGCCATCGGCTTTCATGCCGAAGAAATTCTTGATGGCCCCTGTGTGTCCCCCGTCGTGCTTCTTCATCAGGTGACAACTGATGAGGAAATCGGCGTCGATGACCATTTGGGGGATGACATAGGGCGGGCCGTAGGGCATTTCCAGGGTGGCGGCGGACGCGGGCTGCGGACCGCCCACGCATTGCACGCCGGGGCATTGGGCCAGCAGGTCGGCTTGCATTTCTTCGGGGAATGCGCGGGAACAGTCAAGGAAGGCGATGTTGACGTTTTGGACGCCGGCCTTGTTCAGGCTCCGCGTGAGAGCAATCATCATGGCGGGCGAGGTGTTCAGCGCCGCGGATTTCCATTGCCTCGCGGTATTGTTCAGGTTGACTTTTACGACAATCTTCGAGGTCCGCGAAACTCCGGGAAGGATTCTGGCCCATGCGTCGGATGGCGTGGCGGTGCGGGAAAGTTCCATGACACCGGTGTCGAGCATGCGCTCCATGCGGGCTGTATCGAACTTTCTCCAATAGTAATCGCCGCCAAAGGAGTAGGCGGAGGCCACGGCGGGGTCGTAGATCCGAGCCACCAGCTTGTGGTTGTAGCCGTCGTGTTCCCAGGGGCTAACGGCAGAGAACAATGGCGTGGGCCGCAGAGCCTGCACCAGAAGCCCCGCAGCCGCAGCCTGAGCAGAAGCGCCCACGAACTTCCTGCGCGTAAACAAACCGATCCGGGTCATGATGTTCTTTCCTTGAACAGGCGGCAAGACTCACGAACACACGCTTCGCCGCCTGGACACAGTATTTTCCTCAACGTTGGGCTTGCGTCCAGGTTCGCGTCAAGGGTCTGCGTCACACAACCGTGGCTTCCCGCATCCTAATGCATTCCGCCACCACCGGCGGGAGCCTGGCTGGGCCTGTTCTTACTGAGGAGAAAGGCTAGAAGGACCAGGCCGACGGACATATAGGAGAGTTCCATGTAGACGTCCTGGTAGCCCTGCATGGCGGCCTGACGGTTGAGCTGGTTGTAGATGTTGGCGAGGGCCATGCCGCTACCGTTGGGACCGCCGAACTTCGAGCCGAAGAAGCCGGTGAAGGCCTGTGTGTGCTGCTGGAAGGCGATGGAAGCCGAGGTCATGGTGTTTTGCAGATGCTGCTGGTGCCACGTGGCCCGCGTGGTTACCTGCGCGTTGGTGACAGCGATCAGGATGCTGCCGCCGATGTTGCGCGCGAAGTTGATGAGTCCCGCCACCTGGTTGCTCTGTTCTTTGGGCATGCCCACATACGCAGCCGTGGTGATGGAGATGAAGCAGAATGGAATGGGCATCATCTGGATAACGCGCAGCCACGACGCGGCCGAGAAGGTCATGTCCAGCGTGGTCACATTGGCCGCGTAACGGAAGGTGAGCACAAACAGCGTGAAGCCCGCCACCGCCAGGTAGCGCGCGGCCACCTTGCCGGTGGCGTAGCCGGCCATGGGCATGACAAACAGCAGCGCGATGCCGCCCGCGGTCAGCGCCATACCGGAGTTGGTCGCGGTCCAGCCCAGCAGTTGCTGCATGAATTGCGGCTGCAAGACCGTGTTGGCGTTCAGCACGCCACCCACCAGCATCATCAGAAAACAGCAGATGGCGAAATTCTTGAAGCGGAAGAGCTTGATGTTGATGAGCGGATTCTTGTGACGCCACTCCCACCAGATGAGGGCGGCCATGCCCCCTACAAACAGGAAAGCAAAGAAGCGGATGAAGCCGGAGGAGAACCAGTCGTTCTCTTCGCCCTTATCGAGCATGATCTGCATGCCGCCCATGGCGATGGTCAAGAAGCTGAGCCCGAGGTAGTCCATGTGGCGCAACTTGGAGCGGTCCGCCTTGATCCACGGCGGGTCCTCCACCAACCGGGTGACCAGGAAGAAGGCCAGGATGCCCACCGGAATGTTGATGAAGAAAATCCAGCGCCAGGAGAAGTTATCCGTGATCCAGCCGCCAAGAGTGGGGCCGATCGAAGGGGCGAGGACGGCAACCAGGCCGTAGAGGGCAAAGGCCTGTCCGCGCTTATGGGGTTCGAAGGAGTCGGCCATGATGGCCTGGGCCATCGGCTGCATGCCCCCGCCTCCGGCACCCTGAATGACGCGAAAAACGAGCAGCATGGGCAGCGACGGCGCCGCGCCGCAGAGAAAGCTGGAGATGGTGAAAATCACGATGCAGAACACGAAGAAATTTCGCCGGCCCATCACGCTGGAGGCCCAGGCGCCCATGGGCAGGACAATGGCATTCGCAACCAGGTAACTGGTGAGTACCCAGGTTCCCTCATCCGTGCTGGCGCCGAGCGAACCGGCGATGTGGGGCAGCGCCACGTTGGCGATGGAAGTGTCAAGCACCTCCATGAAAGCGGCCAGCGCCACGGTCATGGCGATAAGCCATGGGTTGACTCGCGGTTTCCAGCGCACCTGCTGGCCGGGCTGCGGATTGTTGAGGGTGATTCCGGCGCCGGGCGAGGCCGGCGATTCGGGTTGCAACTCTGGCAAGAGTGTTCTCCTGTTTGGTCTCTTCGTGTTTTTCTCTGGTTGGGGAAATGTGGCGTTTTATCACCCCCGGAACGCGGTCCCAATTCGGGGCTTGTCTCGCGTGCGTACCCGGGGGCATCAAGACATGTGCATACTTGTATGTAGATTCGTTTTACCGCCGCTGGGGTTCATGGATTCTCGCCGGAACGGGCTCAGGCCGCTTTGGGCGCGCGCCAGCCTATGAGGGCGATGGTGAGCGCGACGGCTTGCATGGCCACGATGAATCCAACGCACGCGGGCCACTTGCCCAGCGCCCAGAATGCTCCGGGAACCACTCCGGCGGCCGTGCCTCCCAGGTAGTAGCAGGTGAGATAAAGCCCGGCCGCCGTGACGCGCGCCCCGGCCGGCGCCGCCACGCGCAGGTGGCTCTGCGAGGCGGTCTGGGAGATGAAAACCCCCGTCGAGAGCATGGCCAGCCCCAGAATGATAACCGGCAGCGATGGCGCCAGCGTGAGCAGCACTCCGGTCATGGAGCAGCAGATGGCTCCAGCAATGCCCGCGCGCAGGCCCACCCTGGTAATGAGGTAGCCAGCGGCTGGAGTCACCACAAGACCGATCAGGTAGACGAAAAACAGCGAACTGAGCGCGGTGGTGGAGAGCAGGAACGGCGCGGCGCTCAAGTGAAAGGTGATCCAGGTGAAGACGCCCACCAGTGAGAACAGCACATTAAAGCCGACGGCAAAGGTAGCCACAAGGCGCCGATTTCGGAAAAGTCCTTGAACCTGATAGGGGAATGAAGGCAGCGTGCTCAGGCTGGCTGGAGTGGTCACCCGGCGGCGTCCTTTGGGCAGCCAGGCGGCCACGACGGCCGCTCCGACCAGGGACGCCGCACCCAGCACAAGGAAGCTGACCCGCCAACTGAACCGATCCGCCAGGATTCCGCTGGAAACGCGGCCCAGAAAGCCGCCCAGCGCTGTGCCACTGACGTAGAAACCCATAATGAGGGCCACGCGGTCCACCGGCCACTCTTCGCCGATGTAGGTGATGACCACGGCAACGATGCCGGGCACCATGATGCCCTCAAGAAATCGCCAGAAGACAAGCTGCGCGAGCGAAGTGGAGGTCGCGGCAAGCAGCGTGGGCACGCTGACCCCGAGGAGCGAGGCCACGATGACCCGCTTGCGGGCCAGCCGCTCAGTGAGTGCGCCAAAGACAGGCGCCGACAGGGCTACTCCCAGCGTGGCCGCCGAAACCGTCATCCCCACGCCCGTCTTCGAGACATGAAAGAGATGGGTCAGCAGCGGCAGCAGCGGCTGGGTGCAATAAAGCTCAAGAAATGCGCACACGCCGCACAGGGCGACAGCCGCCGCAGCCCATGGACTGGGCGCAGGACGGCCAGATTGAGAGTAGGACTCCATGCAATAGGATAGCTGGCCTGCGGCAGTGCTTTCAGGCTGAGTGCTGGAAAGCGGTATAACCTTAGGGCAGACCATGCAGTCTTCTTCCCCAAAGCAGCCCCACCGCGGCATGGAGGCTTTTGCCTCTCGCGACTTCAAGCGATATCAATTAGCGCGCGTGGCGGGCATCCTGGGAGCCGAGGCGCAGACGGTCGCGGTTGCGTGGCAGGTGTATTCCATTACGCACCGGCCGCTAGACCTGGGCTATACCGGGCTGGCGCTGTTTTTGCCCGGACTGCTATTCCTGTTGCCGGCCGGGCATGTGGCCGACCGCTTCGACCGGCGGCAGATCATCCTGGTCTGCTATGGCCTGCAGGTTCTTTGCACCACGGCGCTGGTTCTGCTGACCCGCGCCGGCTTGCATGGAGTCTTTCCCATCTATGCGGTGCTGTTCTTCATCGGGACGGGGCGGGCATTCTCAGGACCAGCCAGTTCGGCGCTGATCCCCCATTTGGTTCCCGAGAAACATTTTGTGAACGCGGTCACCTGGGGCGGGGCCATCTTCCAGTTCGCCAACATTACAGGACCGGCGCTGGGAGGGCTTCTGTTTACGATGCCGCTGGTAAGTTGGGTGGCGGATACCCGGCTGCAAGGCGCGGGCATCGTGTACGTCTTCAACCTGGGAATGCTGTGCTGGTTTCTCATTCTGGTGGGAAGCCTGAAGGTGCGGCCGGGCCGCATGGAGCATCGCGCCGCATCGATCAAGGTGGTGCTGGCCGGATTCCATTACATGCGCCGCTCGCCGCTGCTGCTGGGGGCGTCCTCTCTGGACCTTTTTGTGGTGCTGCTGGGCGGAGCCACGGCGCTGATGCCCATTTTTGCGCATGACATTCTGCACCAGGGACCGCGCGGGTTGGGGCTGCTGCGAGCAGCTCCGGCGGTGGGAGCGCTGGCAATGAGTCTGCTGATGGCGCGGTTCCCTTTCCAGAGGCGGGCCGGTGTGCGGCTCTTTGTTTGCGTGGCCATCTTTGGAGCGGCGACAGTGATCTTCGGACTGAGCCACAGCTTGTGGCTTTCCCTGGCGGCGCTGGCGCTGACCGGAGGGGCAGACATGATCAGCGTGATCATCCGCGGCTCGCTGCTGCAACTGGCCACGCCGCCTGAGATGCGGGGGCGGGTGAGCGCAGTGAACTCGCTGTTCATTGGCGCGTCGAATGAGCTGGGCGAATTTGAAAGCGGGCTGACGGCGCAGTGGTGGGGCGCCGTGCGAGCTACGATGGTGGGCGGACTGGGCGCGCTGACCGTGGCCGGGCTTTGGACTGTGCTCTTTCCCGAATTGCGCCGAGCCGATGAGCTTACCGCTGAGGCGCTGAGGCCTCAGGCTCCGGCGCAGGCGTTGCCGCAGATTGAAAGTTGATGACGTGATAGACGGCGGGCTCGGAACCGGCATTCTTGATGCCATGCAATTGATTGGAGCCATTGAAGATCACCGAGCCGGGGCCGACCCGTTTCCACTGGCCGTTCGATAGAGTCTCCAGGGTTCCCTGCTGGATGATAATCAGTTCCTCGTTGGGATGCTGATGGGGCGGGTGCGGGGATTGTCCCGGGTTCAGCGTGGTTACGTGAACCTCGAGTTGCTCGAGCGTGGCGGTGCGAGCGCTGAAGAAGGAACGCACAGAGCCAACGCTGGTCGGCTTGGCGGGGATGGTATTCCAGTCGAAGACAGCGGAGCCCATGACCGGGCCCCGGTCAGCCAGGGCAAATGCTCCGGCGGTAACGGCGGCTGCGGCGAAGGCTACCAACAAATCTCTGCGGGTGATCATGTTTTCCCTCTTCTGCATCGAATCGGCCTGGGATGCGGGCCCGGTTGGAGGGCCGGACCGATTGGCTTGGGCGTCGCTGATGGTTATAGCGGAAGAGGCTGTGAGTGGCAAGTTGGCCTTGGGAAAAATTGCAACGGCCCAAAAAGAAATCGGGCGGCTGCCGCACCAATCAGGCAGCCACCCGAATGCGAACTCTAAGTGACCAGTTCAGGAGGCAAATCCAGAGTATCGGGAGCTTCCCATGGTGTCTTGGCCCATTGGAGTGAGTCTGTTCTCCATCGTTGGGTGGAGACGGACACCAACTTTTGTGCGATAGTCTGGTTGCGCCTCTGTGCATTCCGGATATTTCCCTATTAGTGTGGAGGTGCGCAGTTTTTTGAGCAGGCTGGAGTCTGTTTGAGGGTACTTCCAACCGTTTCCGTGGCCGAAGATCATGCCAATCCGATTGAAAAGATGTTCCCTCGGGGGATCAAGCCCGCAGTCTCCTCACCCCGTCTGGCGGCGTGGTTGAGGCCGCGCTCTCTCACAACAACCCGATTCGCGGTCCTGAAGAGTTGTTCCCCATTCGGTGTGGCGCTACTGATGCTGGGCTGCGCGGTTACGGGCCTGGCGCTGGAGCCTTCCACGCCGCTGGCCAACTATGGACGCCAGGCGTGGGTGATGGAGAACGGCCTGCCGCAGAACACCGTGCAGGCTCTGGTGCAAACGAAGGACGGTTTTGTCTGGCTGGGCACCGAAGTGGGGCTGGTCCGCTTTGACGGCAATGGCTTTCAGGCCTTCGACCGGAACTCGACGCCAGCGCTGCCGGGCAACGATGTGCGCTGTTTGCTTGCGGCAAAGGATGGGGCGCTGTGGATTGGGACCAGCGAGGGGCTGGCGCGGTGGAAGGACGGGGCGGTCACTGCATTCACGACGAAGGATGGGCTGCCGGGAAACAGCATTCTTGCGCTGAATGGACAGGATGAGAGCGGCGCGCTATGGCTATGGACGGACCAGGGGCTCGCGAAGCAGGCTGGCGCCCGGTTTGTGAAAGCGACGAATGTGGATGCATGGCCGCAAATCGCCATGCCTTCTTCGGGAGAGCCGCCTGGGCAGGTCGCATTCGAGGAGGAACTTCCAAATAGTGTTGTCGTGATGGGCGGCAGAGATTCTCTGTGGCTTCACAAAGGCAAGACACCCTCAGGACCATCGACTCAACTGACTATCGGTAAAGAACTGCCGGGAAGCAGGATTCAGACGGTACTTGCGGACCGCGAGGGGAGCCTTTGGATTGGGACCAACGCGGGGCTGGCGCGGTGGGTTGACTGGAAAGTGCAACGGCTGCCGGTCACCGATCCGCTGGCTCGGGCATCCGTGCTGGCGCTGATGGAGGACCGCGAAGGCAATATCTGGGTGGGAACCGAGGCCGACGGACTGCACATCCTGCGCGATCAGCGCTTCCGCACGGTCGGCGTGCGCGAGGGGCTCTCCTCCGACGGCGCGACCACCGTGGTCGAGGACGGCGCGGGAACGCTCTGGGTGGGAACCAGCGGCGGCGGGTTGAGTGCCGTACGGCGCAATGGAACCGGCGCGGGCGAGGTGAAGTCCTTCACGGTCAGCAACGGGCTGGCAAGCGACGTGATTTTGTCCCTGGCCGCCGCAACGAACGGCGACCTTTGGGTGGGTACACCCGATGGGCTCAACCGGATTCGCCGGGGAACGATCGCCTTGTTCAGTTCCGCCGACGGACTGCCGGACGACTTCATCCGCTCGCTGCTGGCGGATGCCGATGGCTCGCTTTGGATCGGCACGCGGCGAGGACTGACGCATTGGATGGGCGGCGCTGCGGGCGCGAGCCATTCCACAGCAAAGATGGAGACTTTTACGCAGGCCAACGGGCTGGGCAGCGATCTGGTAGGCGCGATGGCCCGGGACGCCAGCGGAGACCTGTGGGTAGCCACGTTTGCGGGACTGTCGCGGCTGCACGGGGCAAAGATTTCCAACTACACGACGGCCGATGGACTATCGAGCAACGTGGTCACGGCGCTGCTAGCCCGGAGGGATGGAACACTGCTGATCGGGACGCAGGACCACGGGTGGAACGTGTGGGACGGACGGAGATTCGCCGCAACGAAAGAAGATGGGCTGGACCGCACAACCATCCATGCCATTCTGGACGACGGCAGCGGGCATCTGTGGTTTGCCACAGGTAACGGAATTGCGCGGTGCGATTGCAGCATGGCAGACGCCTGCTCGCACTGGATCGAGTTTGGCGAGGCGGATGGGCTGCGCAGCCGGGAGACGGCGACCAACAGCCATCCTTCGGCGTGGCGCTCGCGCGACGGACACCTGTGGTTTGCCACGCCCAAGGGGGTGGTGGAGGTGGACCCGGCGCACTTCCCCGTGAATGCGGCTCCGCCGCCGGTGGCGCTGGAGCGGTTTGCGGTGGACGATGTGGATGAACCACTGCGTGGGGCAGCCTCTTTCGTGCACATTCCAGCGGGGCATGTGCACTTCCAGTTCGACTACGCGGGGCTGAGCTTTGTTGCGCCACAGAAGGTGCGCTACCGCTATATGCTGGAGGGCTTCGACCGGGGATGGACCGAGGCGGGAGCTCGACGCAGTGCTTACTACACCAACATTCCGCCGGGCCGGTACACCTTCAGGGTTCAGGCAGCCAACAACGACGGGCTATGGAACACCGCGGGAGCGGCGCTGGAGTTCGAGCTGCGGCCTCATTTTTATCAGACAGCATGGTTTTATGTCCTGCTGCTGGCGGCCGTAGCCGGGATGGTGGTGCTGTTGCTGAGGCGTCGGCTGCAACGTGCGGAGAGCGAGTTCCGCGCGGTGCTGTGCGAGCGCAACCGCATTGCGCGCGAAATTCACGACACGCTGGCGCAGGGCTATGTGGGCATCTCAGTGCAGTTGGAGGTGCTGGCGGAGCTTCTGCGGATGAAGAAGACAGAGGCGGCGGCAAAGCATCTGGATCTTGCACGTGGCTATGTGCGCGAGGGGCTTGCGGATGCGCGCCAGTCGATCTGGGCACTGCGCTCGCAGGATTCGGGCGAGACGACGCTGCCGGTGAGGATGCGGCGCATGGTGGAGGCTGAGGATGGGCATGGGTTGGAAGCCAGGTTCAGCATCCATGGCGCGTACCGGGCGCTTCCCGCGGATATGGAACGCGAAATTCTGCGCGTGGCGCAGGAGGCCATCCATAATGTGAAGAAGCACGCCGGGGCGAAAAACCTGTTTGTGCAGTTGGAGTATGGGCCGGGCGAGATTGCGGTCGAGGTTCGCGACGACGGGCGGGGATTCTCAGTGGATGAACAAGGGAAGGCCGGTCCCGAACACGAAAGGCCGGGCCATTATGGGCTGACCGGGATGCGCGAGCGCGCGGCGGCGATTGGCGGGACGCTCGAGGTGAGCAGCGAGCCGGGAGTTGGAACCTCGGTGAGGCTGCGGGCAGCGGCGAGTGAGATACAAGGCGGCTGAGGTTCGTGCTTTCCCACCCTTCCGTCCGCCTCGGCGGAACGCGGAACGATGGGGTACTCAGATTTTGAGGAAACACGAGAGAAGACGGGAGAATACTCGTGACGAAGGATTCGATTCGCGTGCTGGTGGTGGAAGACCACCACGTGGTGCGACAGGGACTGGTGGCACTGCTCAACGTGGTGGAGGGCCTGGAGGTGGTAGGCGAAGCCGCGGATGGCGTGGAGGCGATCACGCAGTTCCGCAAGCACCAGCCGGATATTACGCTGATGGATTTGCGCCTGCCGCGGATGGGCGGGGTGGATGTGATCCAGCGGCTGCGCATGGAGACGCCGCAGGCGCGGTTCATCGTACTAACCACCTACGACGGCGATGAGGACATCTATCGCGCGCTCCAGGCCGGCGCACGGGCGTATCTGTTGAAGGGCATGACGAGCGAGGAGCTGATTGCGACCATTCGCGCGGTTCATGCGGGGAAATCGCATATTCCTCCGGCGATTGCCGAGAAGCTGGCCGAGCGCATGGGCACCGAGGAGCTGACGCCGCGGGAGTTCGATGTGCTGGAACAGATTGTGCACGGCAAAAGCAACAAGGAGATTGGGACCGAGCTGGAGATTTCAGAGGCTACGGTGAAGACACACATCAACAGTTTGCTGGGGAAACTGGGCGTAACCGACCGGACACAGGCGGCTACGGCGGCAATCCAGCGCGGGATTGTTCCGCTCGAAAGCTTGAGGAAGCCTAAATCATGAAATTCTTTCTTGGTCTTGGAGTCGTTTTGTCGATGTTATCGCCACTGGCGATGGCGCAGAAGACGGTGTGGCGGCAGGCTACGGATGCGGAACTGGCGTCCCTTCTGCCGGCGCGGGCTCCGGTGGAAAAGGAACACATTGAGACCGAGATGCGCACCGCGTCGGGGATCGTCAACAGCCGGGGACATTTCATTGCAGGGGTGGTGCTGATTACGGCCGGGTACTCGGCCGATGGCAAATACTCGCACTATCTGATTGTGCAAACGCCGCTGCGCATCGGCGGCATTGCGCTCAAGCCGGGCGAATACGTGTTTGGATGGGTCAGGGCGGGCGATACGCTGAGCGTGCATTTCCATGAGGCGGCGACGGGCGCACTGGTGGGGACTACGGATGCGCATCGCATCGTGGGATCGAGCCGCGTGGAGAGCCTGCACATCTGGCCGCCAGGGGATAAGTCGCTGGTTCAGATTGGGCGGTTCGGAATTCCGTATGAACTCGGCGAGGAGTAGGGGTCAGGAATTCCCGAGCCTCAAGTGGTCTTCTCTTTGCCTTTCGACAGTGAGGCAGACGTTGTAGTCGGGATGGTTGAGGCGGTGATAGAGATAGATCCGCTGGTGCCAGGGCTCAGGCGTGAAGTGCTTGAACGTGAAAGCAGGCGAGAGATGATCCTTGAGCACCTTGCGCTCAGGATCGTCATTGAATTGCCTGATCGCCTCGCGCTCCCCGATCCTCTCTGTCAGAGCCTCTTCAGGACCCGCGCAAACATCGTCGAAGTAGCACCAGACACGCGGCAGCAGGTTTTGCTTGGCGAGCAAGGCGAACGAAGCCAACGTGGACGTAAAGTAATCGAGATCGAACATCACCGCGCCCAGCGGCGCTGCGGGCTCGGGATTCCACGCATGGACGGTCTGTGCGACATCTCCAAGCACCAGTTGCGCCTGGCCCCCAATGCGCGATTCCAAGGCGCTTCGGTCCATTCGATAAGCACCCGCCGGCCAGGCATAGAGCATGTCCCTGGGGTCGGTGCTTTGCGGAAGTCCCGCTCCAGAATCGAATCCGACCACTACGATTTCAATGCCGAGCGCCTTTTGAATATCCTTCCGATGCCGGCATAGACACATCAGGCCATTGCCGCCGGCAACGCCCAACTCAATGATCGTGACCGCCTTGTGTCCCAGTGCCTTGGCTTCGACGGCGGCATAGTACATGCACCACGCGTAATTGGGACGGTATACGCCCCCCACGCGCAAACGAGCCTCGTACGATCCCACAGGGAAACGCCTGAGAAGATTGCGCAGCACCAACGTTCTGAGAGGCAACGGCCGGGCGGCAAATTCGATCAAGCGATCTGTCAGATGCATATCGCCTCTTTACCCGGTGAGATTCGGGAATTCGCCGGAATTTTCATTTTGCTTTCCCGGCCTTGAGGCAATATACCATCTGTCGCCAGGGCTCGCGATCCGTGTATTCGTTCCGGGGGCAAAGACGCGGACAGAAAGGCGCCCCGGCGTTCGTGAGGGTAGAAAGCTGTCAGGGTTTGTGATTTCCCAGGTCGGCCGCAAAGGCGAGACCCGGGGCAGCCAGTCTGCGGGGGCAAGACAGCAAAGGCCCGCGTTGCGCGGGCCTTTGGGGTTGATGTTGGACTGGCCGGAGGTATTATTTCTGCGCGGTCAGCACGGGCTTTGGCGCGGGAGGATTCACCTGCGCGTTCAGGTAGTCGGTGAGGTCATCGACGTCTTGCCTGGTGCCTACCATGGGCGGCATGAAGCGGCGGTAGGGCGAGTCGGCCTTGTTCTCGTGGAGCATGGTGATGAAGTTGCCGATGTTGGCGCGGTCGCGACCGGAAAGAAGTTGCGCGAGCGGGCGGTAGCCGTTGAGCGTGTGGCAGGAGCCGCACTCGCCGCGGAAAATGGCCTCGCCGCGGGAGTAGCTGGACCTGGAGCCGTTCCAAACCCATTCGGAACTGGTCAGGTAGCCGCCAAGGTCGATGCGGGCGACGTAGGGAACACGGACGCCGTTGGAATACATCCAGCGGCCGATGACATAGGGCTTGCGCAGCATTTCACGCGCGTACTCGCCCGAGCCGGTGGCAATGAGGGCCAAGAGAAGGATGCTGAGCGCGTGGGAGAGATTGAACTCTTTGGGATTGCGATAGGCCAGGTAATACGCGACGCCGACGATGGTGGCCGAGGTAATGACGATGATCAGGGCGATGCGGGTGACGGTGGAGAAGGTTCCCGAGTTGATGGTGTCGATTCCCAGAGTGAGCAGGGCACGCTGCGATGCGGGGACCATCCAGAGGTACCAGATCATGAGGAAGGGCATAGCCACAAAGGAAGGCACCAGCCACTTGACGCTCCATTGAACAAGGCTGGTCTTGAGGGCGGGGTGCTTGTCGCCGTCGATGCGGCTGGCGGTGATGAGAGCCCAGATGCCGGCCAGCGAGATGCAAACACAGGTGCGCAGGAAGAGGCTGGGCCAGTAAGTGGGATTGAAGAAGGCATACCAGAATTTGCTGGCTTCCTGCCCGGTGCCGGCCACAGCGAGCCAGGTATCGCCGGGGGTAAGCATGAAGGTGAGAATTCCGTTGATGATGACCAGGGTGCAGAAGGAAGCGCCGGCATAAACCCAGCCCACGGTGAGGTGAAGCTTTTCGTCGATCCTGTTCCAGGTGTAGTAGTAGACCGCGGCGGTGGTCAGTTCGACCACGAAGAAGACCCACTCCATGGCCCAGCCGAAGACGAAGTTGTGAATGAGAGTGCTGGTGGCCTCGGGGTGGGTGAGGCCGATGGCGAACCAGATGCCCACGCCGGAGATGGTGCCGAAAACGCCGGTGAGGATCAGGAAGAACTTCGAATGGTTGACGAGCTGCGCGAGCCATTCCGAGCGCATTGCGGGGTCGGTCATGCGAAGGGCCTTGCGCTCGGCGAGCGGGAGATAAAAGCCGCCGCCAACGGCGAACTGCGAGATCATGACGTGGAAGATGGCGATGATGCCGATCACCCAGCCCGAGCCGAGATGTGGAATGTCCCAGAATGGATAGTTCATTTGTCAACTCTCCAAAACGCTGCCAGCTACCAGCTGCTGGCTTGATGCTTCTAACTTCGAGTCTGTTGACTCAGCGCGGACAGCGGAAGCCAGCAGCTAGTGGCTGTCTTACCGAATGGTCCAATAGCCGATAACGGTTGTGGTCAGCAGGGCGAAAACCGCCAGCAGGCCGAAGTAGTGTGCGGCGCGTGCTCGCTGACCGGATTCCTTGCCGACGTCATAGAACGGAATGAGAATCCACAACACGATGCCGAGAGTAAAGAGCAGAATTCCCGCGATCTCGCCGATTTCTCCAGGGAGCACGGCACCGAGAAGCTTGAGCATCTCAAAAGGACTCATGAAGTACCACTCGGGATGAATGCCGGCGGGAGCGGGAACAAGGGAATCGGCCTGCTTGCCAAGGGCCCAGGGAAAGACCGAGGCAAGGAGGGCGAGAATGTTGAGGGAGATGAGCCACATGGCCAGATCCTTGCGCAGGAAGTTGGGCATGAAGGGGATACTTTTGCGCTCGCCTGCCGGCTTGGCCTCTTCGCTTGGGGGCACGGCGTTGCCGTGGCGCTGAACCAGCCAAAGATGAAATGCGAGCAAAGGAAGGAAGATGGCCGGCAGCACGACGACATGGAGGGCAAAGAAGCGCTGTACCGTGAATTCGCTGACCTCCGGGCCCCCGCGAAGCATGTTGGCAATGGCCGGGCCGATGAGGGGAATGGCCATGGGAATCTGCAGGCCGACTTTGGTGGCGAAGTAGCTCAGCTCATCCATGGGCAGCAGGTAGCCGGAAAAGCCGAAGACCGAGGCCAGTCCAAGCAGCGCCATGCCGCTGAGCCAGCCGAACTCGCGCGGCTTGCGGTAAGCCTTCATGAAGAAGACCGAAAACATGTGCACCAGGATGGAGAAGATCATGAGGTTGGCAGACCAGGCGTGCGCCGAGCGGATGAGCCAGCCGAAGTGCATCACGAAAGTGATCTGGCGGACCGACTCATAGGCCTCGACGCCGGGCCGGTAGTAGACCAGCAGCAGCACGCCCGTAAAACACTGGACGAGGAAGAGGAACAGCGAGATGCCGCCCCAGTAGTACCAGAAAGATTGGGCGTGGACGGGGACAGTCTTATGGCGCGCAAAGGCGGCCAGTTCTGACAAGCCAAGGCGCTCATCGACCCAGTCATAAACGGTGGTGGAAATGGTTTTTGAAGTCATGCGGCGATCCTTGTTTTCCCGGTCTTCAGTTTCCGGTGTTCCATTTGGTTTACGCGCGGGAGACTTCCACGCCTGCGTCGTTGACGGCCACTTTGTAGAGGGTGAGCGGCTTGGGCGGCGGGCCGCTGACGTTGGCGCCGGTGTAGGGATTGTAGACACCACCGTGGCAGGCGCAGTGAATGCGGTCGGCCTGTGGCTCATACTGCACCGTGCAGCCCAGGTGTGTGCAGACCGCGCTCAGGGACACCCAGCGGCCGTCCTCGTGATGGATGAGCATGGCCGGAGATGGGCCGAACTTGAACATCAGCACAGAGGCAAGAGGCAGTTTTTGCGCGTCCTTGAGCGTGACCTCAGTAACGGCGGTGGCAGAGAGCGCCATCTCCTCAGGGGAAGCCAGATAGCGGTAGATGGGATAGGCGAGGGCGGCGGCGTAGCAGAGGCCCGCTGCGCCGGCCGCGGCCAGAAAGAAGCGGCGCGTATGCGGCTCGCCGGGTTCCTCAACGATGTTGGCTGCGAGATGCGTTTGTTCGCTCATTGTGCCGCACCCTCCATGGTTTTCTGTGCCCGCGCCACGACGGACACGAGCCATCCAATAACACCCAGGCCTGCGACAAAGAGGACCAGGAAGAGACCGACAACCCACCAGTTGGTGGCCACGGCACGGTCCCAGACGTCGTAGCCTTTGCTGAGCAAGGTCAGGTCGCGGACACCGTCGCGGTAGACGGTGAACATGATTTCGACGAGCACGGCCAGCAGAACGCCGGTCCAGGCCAGCAGACCAGACACGCTGTCAGAGAGCTTGGCGAAGCCGGCATAAGCGGCCATCAGAATGGCAACCCCGACCAGGGCCAGCCAACCATAGCCGGCGAAACCGGCGAACTTGTAGAACGGATAAACCGCGTGGCCCGTGAGGCCGGCCTTGACAGCCTCAGGCTGCACCGCCGCGGCCCACAACCCGGCGACGAGATAAACAATGCCGAAGACAGCGGCCAGCTTGCCACCGAGGCCAGCCACAAATTGCTTTTCGTCAGCGGTAAAGGTGCTGCGGCTGGCCAGATAGATCAGCCAGAGGCCGCCTATAAACAAGCCTCCTGCCAGCATCAACAGCCAGCGCGGAGTGAGCGTGGGGTCGCCCGTAGGCAGATAAGCGCCCATAGCCGAGGCGGAGTACATGTCGCGCCAGACCTCGGGGCGCAGCATGAGGGTCATGTTGGTAGAGAGCAGGCGTGCTACGCTGCCGGCCAGCAGCCATGCGATGAGGCCGACCCACCAGGCGGACTTCCCAGCCTCAAGCCGCGCGGAGAACCGGTAAAGCAGCCAGTAGGCCAGCATGAGGAGGCCGATGATCGAGATCCAGTAGAGGCCGATGAGGACGCTGCTGGTGTAAAGCGCGCGGCCATAAAGGACCTGGGCAAACAACAGAGGAGGCACGCCAAGGTTGATCACGTAGGTCATCACGACGGTGAGCCTGCGCGCCAGCGCCCGCGCGGTAACCGCGGAGTGCGACGAGCCGCGGAAGAGACTGAGCACAACCGCAATCAGCAGTCCGCCCAGTAGCATTTCCACGGCAACAAAGTGCAGCGCCAGAGTCACGATATGAAGCAGCTTGAGCAGCCATATCGGGGCTGGCAAGGGAATGGGATCTACAGCGGGAAATGGATGCATGGCGTTTTGAAAGTTCCTTTCACTCTCCGGGTGGCGTGGGAAACACTTGGGCGACGCCACTCAGCCTTGCCGGGATGCGCCTGCGAGGAGTCTGCAGACATCGAGTTATTGCAGACGCCCCCATCCCGGTCACCATCATATTCCAGACCCCTGATGGCGACGCGGGTGGGGAGGCAGCGGGAAGCTGCGGACATTTTGGACTGTTTTTCTCCAATTTCATTTGGAAAGAAGAAAGTTAGCCCCTATGATGAGCGAGGGTCTGTGACGTGGAATACATGCGAATGTGACAGGCTCAGCTACTCTGCTGGCGGGTCACACCCCATCGAGGGCTGGGCCGCGGGAGCCGGCATCCAAGCTTTGCCAGCTTGTTGAAGCCTCTCGCAAACAGGATCGGAATGTCTGATCTACAGGACCACCGAATGAAGAGAACCAATTCGTCGATGCAACTGACGCGCGCCGCCGATTATGCCATTCGTGTGATGGTTTACCTGGCGACGCAACCAGCCGATCGGCGCATACTCCTTCCCACGCTTGCCGAGGCCACGGAAGCGCCGGAGAGCTTCCTGTCGAAGATATTGCAGGCCTTATCGCGCGCCGAGCTGATCTCTTCGCGGCGGGGGCAGTCAGGCGGCTTTGCCATTCTGCCTCGCGGCCGCCAGGCATCGATGCACGAGGTGATTGAGGCCATCGACGGCCCGATATGCCTGAATGTCTGCCTGATGACCGAGAGATCCTGCAGCAGAAAAGTGTGGTGTCCGGCGCATCCAATCTGGGCGCAGGCGCAGCAGGCCATGCTGAATGTCCTGACCGGAACCCTGATCGCCGAACTGGCCTCGCAGGCTTCAGCCATGGAAGAGCAAGCAGCCGCTGGCAGCGATGCGGCAAGTTCGCGACCGCTGCACGCACACGGCAAGTCAGCGAGTTAGCCAACAGGCTGCTCTTCCGCTTCAGGCCTTGAAGAAATGGACGCTGCGGGGCCCTCCACCTTTCGGTCGATATTCGCCGATGCTTGTCTCCCCGTATACTTGCTGCCATGTTTCAAGCATTGCGCACGACCACTGTTTTGGGACTGCTGGCGGCAGGAATTTCTGCACTGCTTTCTGCACAGGCCACAGGTCCCGGTGCTCTTCCCCCAGGGCAGCAAACCGAGAAGCCCGCCGAACTCATGAATTCCCAGATCTCAACAGCGAGACCTGGGGCGCCCGCCACCAGCGGGCAGGAAACCGGTTCACCCCATCCGCTCCAGTTCGACGCGCAGCACCGGCCCATCACCGAGGGCGGCTTTGTGAAGAGCGGGCCCATTGTCTTTGAAGACATCTCAGAGAAGGCCGGGCTGACGCACTGGACGCACAAGATGGGCACGCCGGAGAAGAGCTACATCATCGAGACCAAGGGCTCGGGAGTGGGGCTGATTGACTACGACAACGATGGCTGGCTTGACATCTACGTGGTAAACGGCTCCACGGTAGACGCGCTGAACGGCAAGGAGACGCCTCCGCACGCGGCGCTCTTCCACAACAATCACGACGGAACGTTTACCGACGTGGCGGCCAAGGCGGGCGTGACCAACGACCGCTGGGGCACGGGCGTGGCGATTGCAGACTACGACAACGACGGCTGGCCTGACATTTTCGTTTCGAATGTGGGAAAGAACCGGCTCTACCACAACAATCACGACGGGACGTTTACCGATGTGGCGGAAAAGGCGGGCGTGACGCTGGGCAACTGGTCGAGCGGAGCCACGTGGGGCGACTATGACGGCGACGGGCGGCTCGATCTGTTTGTGGCGGGCTATATTCACTGGGATTGGAACAACCTGCCCAACAGCAAAGAGACTGGGGGCAACAACGCGTTCTGCACCTTTCGCGGCGAACCGGTGGCCTGCGGGCCAAGGGGGTTGAAGGGCGAGCCGGATCATCTTTTTCATAACAACGGCGACGGGACATTTACCGATGTAAGTGACAAGGCCGGCGTGGCCGACCATGCGGGCTACTACGGGCTAGGCGCGTTGTTTGTCGACATCAACAACGACGGCAAGATCGATCTGCTGGTGGGCAACGATTCGACACCGAATTACATGTACCTGAACAAGGGCGACGGAACCTTCGAGGACGTGAGTTATGCCTCGGGGTACGCGCTGAACGAGGCCGGGCGCGAGACGGCTTCGATGGGCATTGCGGTGGGCGACTACCAGAACAACGGAATGCTGGCCATCTTCAACACCACCTTCTCTGACGATTACAAACCCTTCTACCGCAACGAGGGCGACGGCAACCTGACCGATATCAGCTACCAGTTGGGCATTGCCGAGATTTCAGTTCCCTTCCTCAGTTGGGGCGACGCGTTCCTCGACTACGACAACGACGGCTGGAAAGATCTGCTGATGTCGGACGGGCACGTGTACCCGGAAGCGGACAAATACAACTGGGGCACCAGTTGGAAACAGCGGCCCATGCTCTTCCGGAATATCGAGGGCAAGCGGTTCGAAGTGGTGCCGGCGGTGGAGGGAACAGGGCTGGCGGATGTGATTGCCGGACGCGGCATGGCGGTGGGCGACCTGTTCAACGACGGCAAGCTGGACGCGGTGATCAACGTGATGGACGGCCACCCGGTGTTACTTCGTAACGTGGACCCGAATAACAATCATTGGCTCGAATTCAAGCTGGTGGGCGGTCCGAAGAGTCCGCGCGATGCCGTGGGAGCGACGGTCTACGTGACCGCCAACGGCATGAAGCAGCGCGGCGATGTGCTGAGCGGGGGAAGTTATCTTTCGACCAACGACCCGAGGCCGCACTTTGGTTTGGGACAGGCAACCACAGTGGATGCGATCGAAGTCCATTGGCCCAGCGGCAAGGTGGAGCATTTCACCGTCCCCGGCGTCGACCGGATTGTGACGATTACCGAGGGGACGGGGAAGTAGGGGCGAGAACGCGCTCAGAACGTAATCCGCCCCGATAACTCCAGACTGCGCGGGCCGGCGCCTTCGGCGGTTTGCAGCGCGGTGATGGAGCCGAAGCCGCTGGAGTCCACTTGCATATTGGGCGGCTCATAGTTGCGATGGTTGAACACGTTGGCCGCCTCAACGCCAAGCTGGAATTTGGACTTCTCAACCAGCGTAAAGTTCTTCATCAGCGACAGCGAGAAGTTGTCTGTGCCCGGCCCGACGACACCGCCTACGGGCGCGTTGCCGAAGCGGCCGATACCGATGCCGCTAGCGGTCTGCAGATTCATATAGGGGAATGCAGCCGGATTCAACCACTGGGAAGTGGTGCGATGCTGTGCATACAAGGACACGTTGGTCAATTGATCGGGGCGGGCCTGTCCGATGGTGGTCAGAATGTTGGTATTGGCCGGATCGACCGTTTGCTCGTAGGGCGTGAGAAACGGTCCGCTCTGCAGGATGGTCACCCCGGCCAGTTGCCAGTTGCCCACAGCACGGTTCAATGCGGAGCCGCTGCTCAGCCACCGTTGTCCATGGCCAAAGGGCAGGTCATAGAGATAAGTGGCCAGGAAGCGGTGCCTGCGGTCATAGATCACGTTGCCGTAGTCCAGGCCGGGGTGGAAGCGGTCGGTGAGGAAGCTGCCGCCGGCGACGGCAAAGGAGTTGGGCGTGGCTCCGCCCGCGTCCGAAAGGTCGCGCGTAAAGGTGTAGCTGGCGTCAAAGGTGAGCGACTTTCCGCTGTGGCGCGAGACTTCGGCGGTTCCGCTGTTGTAGTTGCTTTCAGCGGCATTCATCACGCTCTGGATGACGGCCCAACTGGGATAAGGGCGGCTGGCGCTGACCTGCGCATAGCCGATAGAGTTGGCCGGTACCTGATTCAGATCCTCCATGGCCTCAAGATTCTGGCCGTGGCTGCCGGTGTAGGAAAGCCTCATGCCGATGCTGTGACCGAAATCCTGCTCCAGGGTCAGGTCCCACTGTTGCACGGCCGGGTCCTTGTAGTGGATGGGGAAAGCGTAGTCGAAGTTGGCGGTCCCGGTGGAGCTGCCGGCAAGTGTGTTGAAGGAATCGGCAAAGGAAAGCAGCGGCGTAACTCCATCGGAGTCATACGCCTGATTGTAGGTAGCCAGATAGCTGGCATGGACGGCCCAGCCGGAGACCAGCGAGAAGCCTAGCGGGGTTTCAATGAAGCGTCCCCAACCGCCGCGCAGAACGGTCTTGTCGTTGCCCAGAGGGCGCCAGGCAAAACCCAGCCGCGGACCCCAGTCTGTCTTATCGGTGTAGCGCAACGCATCCGGAATCCCGGCCTGCGCGGCGGTCAGGATGGGCGTAGGCGCAATGGCACTGGCAAACTGGGTGGACTCGAAGGACTCGGCCTGAGCGTTGGACACCACAACCGCCCCGTGCACGACCGAACCGGGGACCGTCCCGGCGCCGCTGTAATCGGGCTGAAACACAGCGGTGTTGTAGTGAGTCTCCCGGATGGGCGGGTGCAGTTCGTAGCGCAAGCCAAGGTTCAAGGTGAGATTGGACGTGATCTTCCAGTCATCCTGTCCAAAGCCGGCGTAGGAATAGCCCAGCCCGTCCATGGTGGGCTTATTGGTGGAACTAACCTCGGTGTAATCCGGCAGCCCAAGCAGAAATGCAGTATATGGGTCGCCGATGGCGCCGCCCAGGGCCGAGGAGCCATTGAAGACGTACCAGCCGGAGCGATAGTTGCCGTAGACGTTGTCGTCGTGGTCGGTGAGGCGCTTGAAGTCGACGCCGAATTTGAAGGAGTGACTGGCGCGAGTCCAGGTCACGTTGTCCAGAGCCTGGATAATCTGCCCGCGTTGCATGCCGGGGTTGCCCGCGCCGGTGGACATGAAACCGTTGATGAGCACCTGCGGGGCCTCGGACCAATCGAGGTCCGGCTGGGGCACGGTGAGTCCGGTTTGCGCCAGCAGGGAGTTGGTCGAGTAGCTCTGCGTCTCCGAAGTGTGCTGGGCGTTGAAGCCGCCGCGAAACTCGTTCATCAGGCTGGTCGAAAAGATGTAGTTATGGGCAAAGGTCAGGCCCTCGTCGATCTCGGGCGTATTGTAAGCGCCCTGCAGCGGACTGCCGGCCTCAGCGCAATAAGAGAACGTGCAGGCGGCGGAAGGCGCTGTGGAGACCTGGCGGTTCTTGTAGCTGAAGCGCGCAAACATCGACTGCCGCGAGGAGAGAGTGTCATCCAGCCGCACATCGCCCTGGTTGGCGGAGATGGGCGAGGGGAAATTGATCTGGTAGTTGTTGGCGTAGGAACCGGGAGCGCCGTAGTTGGGCGTTGGCATCAAATATTGCAACAGACTGGCGGAGATGGCGCTCACCGGCACATTGCCGGGATCAATGGGCGTAACTCCATCCGGCTGATAGATGGCGGAAACTCCCTGCCCGGCAAGATAGGCGGTGAGATTGCCGCTGCGCATGTCAGCAGAAGGCACGCTGAGCAGGATGGGCGTCTGGCGCGGGAGGCGCAAACCCTCGAAGCTCACAAAAAAGAATCTCTGCTTCTCGCCTTTGGAAACCCCTGGGATCTTCAGCGGCCCGCCCAGGGTTCCGCCAAAGTCGTTCATGACGATCTTCGGCTTGGAGAGCGCAAAGGTGTTGTTCGAGTTCAGGACCGTGTTCTCGTGGTTCTCGAAGAGCCCGCCATGGTAGTGGCTGGTGCCCGCCTTTGAGACGGTGGTAATGTCGGCCACGCCGCCAAATTCGGCGTTGTTGTTTGACTCGCTGACGCGAATCTCCTCGATCGAGTTGAAGGAGGGAAACATCTCGTTCACCGGACCGGAGTACTCGACGCCCACGCTGGAGATGCCGTCGATGGTGACGCTGAGCAGCGCGGCCGTGGTTCCCATCACCGCCAGATTGCCGCCATCGTCGGTCTGCACGCCAGCCTCGGTGGTAAGCGTGGAGACGGGGCTGGTGGACCCGGTCGAACGGGAGTAGATGGCCACCGGAAGCTCGACCAGCTCGTCGCCGATCTTGGTCTCGGCCAGGCTGGAAACATCGGTGGTGATCACGGGCGCGGCGGTGTCGATCACGATCACGGTCTGGGTTTCAGAGCCCGGCTTCAGGGTTGCATCCATGCGCCGCGTCTCGCGCGCCGTCAGTTCGATCTCCGGCTGCGATTCCTTCTCGAAGCCCGGCGCTGTAAAGGTGAGCTCATACTTGCCCACGTCGATGTTCTTGAAAGCGTAGTTCCCACTTGCGTCGGTCGCCATGGTTCTAACGGCCATGGTGCCGATATCGACCAGCGTTACCCGAGCGCCCGGCACCAGTGCCCCACTGCTGTCATGCACCGTGCCCAGAATCGTGCCAAAGGTCGATTGGGCCAGCAGCCGGCCGGCAGCCAGAATAACCAGGCAACAGACCAGCAAGAGCCGCGAAGCGATCTGCCCGCGAAAACGGGCAGGGGAACAAAAACTATCCATCAAGACGCCTTTCAAGAGGAATTCCCAGGTGAGCCAAGGTTTCTTTGTTTTTAATTTGTTTGCAATACAAATGTATCGCCTATGGCTGTGCAAGAGGCGGCATTTTTCTCAAAAAATACCCTGCTTGAATTCAGCCCACCTTTCCAACGGTTTCCGCGGCGTTTTCGCCCGGTTGGTAGCGCTGGTCTCGCGGCGGCGCCAGCGCTCCCGCAACCTCTTTGGCGGCGGGAATTGGGTTTGCCAAACCGGGCCAGGAATGTTTCAATCAGATTATTGAAACAGGGGTGCTCCACGAGGTGGGGCTGAGAAATACCCTCGAACCCGATCCGGATAATACCGGCGTGGGAAGTTTCCGGGGCCACAAGGCCTTCTTCCTCGATTCGCAGCGTGAGTTCTCTTGTTTCAGTTGATTAAAAACAAGGGGAGTCCATGCTCAAAGCCGCTGCCGGAGTCGCCGCACGCATCTCATCTCAAATATTTCCATTCGCAGACCGATCAGGGTCCCGCAGACGCGTGGGGGACGCATCGTTTGTGCGCATGTTGACAAGCGGCTTTCTTGCGGGGTTGCTTTTGATGGCTGGTTACCTCACTGTTGCTCCCGGCGCGTATTCCCAGACAGCGGCTCAACCGCCGGCCAACCCGGCGGAAACATCCGCCACGAAGCAGCAAGTGCCGCGCGTCACGACAACGGTGGTGGTGCACGGCGAGGTGAAGGACGATTACCTTCCTGACGCCGTGGCGGTGGGAACTCTGGACGGAGCGAAGCTGAAGGAGACGCCGCTTTCGGCCACGGTGGTAACGCGCGACTTGCTGGCCGACCAGGTTTCGCGCCTGCTCTCCGACGTGGTGAAGAACGACGCGTCGATTGGCGAGGATTATGCGCCGGTTGGCTACTACGGAGACTACGAGATTCGCGGCTTCCCGATCGATCTGGCCACCGGACTCCAGATCAACGGCATGACCATCGCCGGCGAGCAGGATGTGCCGCTGGAAAACAAGGAGCGCGTCGAGTTGCTCAAGGGCATTGCCGGCGTGGAGAGCGGCGTGGCCTCGGCCGGCGGGCTCATCGACTACGCGACCAAGCGGCCGGCCGTGGTGGAGGCTTTGGATCTGGCCACAGATCATCGCGGGACAGCGTACGGAGGGGTCGATCTAGGGCGGCTGTTCGGGAGCCGGAAACAGGTGGGCGCCCGGCTGAATCTGGCCGGGGAACGGATTGCGAGCTATGTGAACGACGCGAATGGCTGGCGCGCGGTGGGCGCGGGCGCGGCGGACTGGAAGCTGAGTCCGAAGGCGATTTTGAAGACGGACTTCGAGTACCAGCACAAAGTGGAGCGCTCGGTGTGCGGCTATCAGTTGCTGGGCGGCACGACGGTGCCCGATCTGAGCCAGGTTCACCCTTCGACGATGCTGGGCGAGCAGTCGTGGGCCAAGCCAAACACCTTCGACACCTATAACACCGGCGCGCGGCTGGACTACGATCTGCCCGGCGGATGGAAGGCGTTTGCCGCGGCCAGCTTCAGCCATTCGCTGATCGACGACAATGTGGTTTACGCGTATGGCTGTGTATACGAAGCAGAGTGCGCTCAGGATCCGGGCCCCGGGCAATCGCCAAATTACTTTTTCGCGCCCGATGGCACATATGACATCTACGACTACCGCGATCCCGGCGAGTTGCGCATCGACGCGCAGGCTGAGGCGCTGGTCACCGGGCATGTCAAGACTGGGGCAATCGGGCACGACCTTACGGGCGGGGGCGAGTTATTCCGCCGCAGCGTGCAACAGCCGGGCGCGCCGCCGGCCAACGCGCCGGACTGGGTGACGGATGGCGCGGTCTACAACTACATAGGCTCAGAGAATATCTATCAGCCCAACGCGCTGTTTCCGGGCGCAACAGACAGCAATGGCGTGCGATTGCAAGCCGGCCCGCGCGCTCTGTGGGAAGACAGCCACCAATCGGCCGCAGTGGTGCAGGACCGGATTCATCTGCCCGGCCGCATTCAATTGCTTGCCGGCGGGCGTTACGATTCGCTGCGGGACCACAACTACTCGCTCAGCGCGACCAGCCCCGGCACGCCGCCCACGATTACGGACAAGCCGATCTGGCTGCCGCAATACGCGGTCACCTTCAACCCGGCAGATAGCCTGACTTTCTATGGCAACTATGGCGTGCTGCTGTCCCTTGGGCCGCAAGGGCCGTGGTGGGTGGATAACGCAAACCAGTTTCTCTCCTCATTTTTGACGCGGCAGGCCGAGGTTGGCGCGAAATATGAACCGGGACAACGCATTCTGCTGACAACGGCGCTGTTTCACATGAAGGCGCCGTTTTTCTATCCCAGGGCGATTGAGGCTCCTGACAGCTTTTGCACGGAGAATGAGAATACCGGCGGCCCTGTCGCGCCGGGCGATCTGTGCTTTGAATCCGATGGTCACGAGACGCATGACGGCGTCGAGGCCAACGCGGAAGGCAAGGCCACAAGCTGGCTGCGGCTCACCGCTTCAGCAGCAGCGATCCGCGCGCTCTCAGACGGCACGGGCACAGCGGCCTTCGACAACAAGCAGGTGCTCAACGTCCCGCATCTGCGCACGGCTGTCTTTGCGGATGTTGCACTGCCGCACGCGCGTGGGTTGCACCTGATGCCGGGCTGGAGTTACACGGGGCGCAAAGAAGCGACGCGCGACGATATGGTGAGCGTACCGAGTTATAACCTGTTTAATATGGGCGCGCGTTATATGCCCGGCGGCGAGGGCGGCCACGTGACTCTGCGGCTGTTTGCCGATAACATCACCGACAAACGCTACTGGAAGGACACAGGCGCGAGTTATGGTGATACTTTCATCCACCTGGGCGCGCCGACCACGGTGCGGCTGTCAGCCCATTACACGTTTTGAATTCGCCACTTCAGTGAAAGGATGATTTTGCGATGAGCGCAACGGCAACAGCGCACGGTTTGGACGGAAGGCTGGTGGAACCAGACTGGCCGCCGCTGACGCTGGCCGAAGTGCGCGCGCTGTTGAGCCAGTTCCCTGGCTGCGCTGAGCCGATTGAGATTTTGTCGGTCAGCCCACGGCCATTTTCTGCTGCGAGCGTGGTGGCTACGCGGCGCGGGCGGATCTTCATCAAGCGCCATCATCGGGCGGTGCGCGACCGGGAGGGATTGCTTGAGGAACATCGCTTTCTGGCGCATCTGCTCGGCATGGGAGCACCGGTGCCGCGCGTGTTCGCGAATGCATTGGGCGAGACAGCAATCGAGAGTGGCGAGTGGACGTATGAGGTACACGAAGCGCCCGCGGGCGTAGACCTTTATGAAGACGCGCTTTCGTGGACGCCGTTTCGCGCGGCGGCCCATGCGCACTCGGCGGGCCAGGCGCTGGCGCGGCTGCATCTTGTATCGGAAGGCTTCGCCGCGCCGCGCCGTAAAGCTCGGCCGCTGGTGGCCAGCTTTACCATTTTTGCCGCGCAAGATTCCGCTGCGGAGTTAGCACGCTACCTGGCTGCGCGGCCGGCATTGGCTGCGGATGCGGCTGTGGGCGGCTACTGCGATCAGGCGCTTGAGCTGCTGGCGCCCTTTCACGCGGAGTTGCGGCCGCTACTGTCCGCGCTGCAACCGCTTTGGACGCACAACGATCTGCACGCGTCCAATCTGTTTTGGAGCGATGAGGGCGGCGATGCGAAGGCCACGGCGATCATCGACTTCGGGCTGGCCGACCGCACCAATGCCGTGCACGATCTGGCCCAGGCCATCGAGCGCAACATTGTGGAGTGGCTCGCGCTCGCAGGGGACCCGGCACAAGCTGAGAATGTGCCCGTGCATCTGGATCATCTGCGCGCGTTGCTTTCCGGCTATGAGTCGGTTCGTGTTTTGTCGGATGAAGAGGCCGCTGCGCTGGCGCCCATGACGGCCCTTTGCCACGCTGAGTTTGCGCTTACTGAAGCCGACTATTTCGGGGCTGTGCTGCACTCGGAAGAGAAGACGCGGCTGGCCGCTGACGACTACCTGGTGGGCCATGCGCGCTGGTTCCGCGGCGCGGGCGGCAAGAAGCTGCTGGATGCGATTGGCCGATGGGCTGAAACGCGCGGGCGGCGCCCAGAGGGGGTTCGGCAAGGATGAACTGGGTCGCGATTGCGAATTACCTGGCGGCGCACTGGCTTGAGATTGCGGGTTTCCTCACTACACTGGTCGGCATCTGGCTCACTACGCGCCGGCTCCTCGTCTGCTGGCCTGTGGTGCTTGCTGCGGACGTGATTTATCTTGTCGTCTTCTATCGCGCACGGCTGTTCTCCGATTCCCTGTTGCAGATTTTCTTTGTGGCCTTCACGCTTTACGGCTGGTGGCACTGGTGGCGCGGAGTGCGCGAAGACGGCGAGGTGCGCGTGGCGCCGCTGGGCTTGCGAGGATGGCTTGCGGGGCTGGCGGCGGGCGCGGCGGGCGCCGTGCTGCTGGGGTGGTTGATGGTACGGGTGGGCGCGGCGCTGCCTCACCTGGATGCCACACTGACCAGCTATAGCCTTGTGGCCAGCTGGTGGCAGGCACGCAAACACATAGCCAACTGGTGGCTGTGGATTGCGGTGGACGCGGTTTACATCGGCGAGTATCTCTACAAGGATCTGTGGGCCACGGCCGTGCTCTATCTGCTGTTGGTAATACTGGCGGTGGTGGGATTGGTCGATTGGCGGCAGGCGTATTCCCAGGCCTCGGAAGCAAGGCCTGGGGCGCCCATTGAAATGACCTAGATCGCGGCTTGGACCACGTTGTGGAGGGGCTCGCCATTGATGTAACGGCGCAGTTCGCCGGCCGCGGTCTGCAAGGACCGGGGCGCAAATTGCGGGCTCGAACCTGCAACGTGAGGCGTGAGCAACAGGTTGGGGCAACTCCACAAGGGATGGCCGTCGGGCAGCGGTTCGGGATCGGTGACGTCGAGGGCGGCGCGCACGCGACCCGCTTGAAGCGCCTCGACCAGCGCATCGGTATCGACAATGGGTCCGCGGGCGGCATTCACCAGCAGCGCGCCCTGCCGCATCAAGGCGAGTTGGCGCGAACCAATCAGGGCGCGCGATTCCGGGGTGCAGGGCAGGATGAGAATCACCACTTCGGCGCGCGGCAACAGGCTGTCAAGATCGGCGACGGCATGAACTTCGGGTTCAGAGCGCGCGGTGCGAGCCACGCGCAGCATCTGCACATGAAAGGGCGCAAGCATGCGCTCAATCTCTTTGCCGATGGCGCCATAGCCCACCAGCAGTACCGTCTTGCCGGTCAGTTCCTCGAGCATGACAGGGGGATAAAGCGGGCGCGTGTCGCCGGTGATGGCGGCGTAGCGGGCGCTGGCCCCGAAGCGGAGCTTCCACTGGCCGGCGCGTTGGACATCGAAATAAAACGGAAAGTTCTTCAGCGTGGCCAGAATTGAGGTCACGGTCCACTCCGCGGTGGAGATGTTGTGCGCTCCATGGGCGTTGCAGATGGTGACGTGGGGCCCGACCGTGCCGGGAATCCACTCCGTGCCGGCCATCAGTGACAGCACCAGGCGGACGCCGTGCAGCCGCGGCCAGATTTTGATCGCCTTCCCGGCGTACGGGTCAGGAATCCAGACATCGATATCGATGTCGTGATCCGGTCGATCGGGTATGGGAATGAGCTCGACTCCCTGCGGAAAATCGTTGAGCAATTCGGCGGCGAAGATGGCTGGATATCCGACTCGTAGCATAAACTTACTCGGCCCGAGCAACTCGGGGCCTCCATTTTGATCATAAACGCGCAGTTCCGTCTCATTCCCATCGGGAAGGCGAGAGGTCCAAAATTGACCAGCCAAGGGGAGAAACGCGAGACTGTTCACGGCGGGATGGGACGGACCAGGCGATCCCGTCATCATGCGAGGTTTCAACCGGAGATTGCATCCATGCGCCTGAAGGCAGACAAGACGTGGTCTCAGCAACTGCTTGACCTCAAGTTGCGCACGGAGCATACGGAGCGGGCGGGCCTCTTTTCCTGGGAACACCAGCGGCTGCTGATTCACGCTGCAAAGACCGCGCTGGCCGCGGCTCTATGCTGGTGGCTGGCGTTGCGCTTCGGGCTGCACGACGGCTACTGGGGTGCTATCAGCTCCATCATCGTGCTGCAATCGAATATGGGCGCCACGGTTACGGCGTCGCGCGATCGGCTTCTGGGCACCCTGATCGGCGCTATCTTCGGCTTTTCGTTTTCGCTGCTCGGCGCACTCCCATGGAACTACATCCTCGCCGTGCTGGCGGCGGTGATTGTGTGCGGATTGCTGGGGCTGCGCAGCAGTTCGCGGCTGGCCGGGGTGACCATCACCATTATCATGCTGGTGCAGAAAACCGGTTCGCGCTGGGACCTGGCGCTGGACCGCGTCAGCGAGGTAGTGTTGGGCATCGTGGTGGCGCTCGCCGTGACCACGATGGTGTTGCCTGACCGCGCCCGGCTGCGGTTGCGCGACGGATTGGCCCAGGAATTTCTGGTGCTGGGGGCCTTCTTCGAGGCCATATTGCAGGATTTTCGCGGCGCACCCGCTGAAAGCCTGCCCGCCCTGCGCGACGATGCGCTCGCCATGCTACGCGGCAACAACCACCTGCTGCAAGCTGCACGCAATGAGCCCTCGGGTGGTCCAGGCTGGCGCGAGGGTCTGGCAACGCTCTCGCAATTTGGCCGCTCGCTCTTTGACGCTCTGGTGGCGCTGGAGTTCTCAGTGAAGGACACCAACGAGTATGGCTATGCGCAGCAACTGGAGCCGGCCCTGGGCCAACTGATCGCGGACATTCGCACCGGCTTCAACCATGTGGCCGGCCGCATTCACGAATGGCGGTTCAATGTGCCGCCACGGATGAATCTGGAAGAGGACATTGCCCAACTGGAAGAACGCATGACCGCGGTACGGCCCTCGGGCATCGGATTTTCACAGGCGGAGATTCTGCGCGCGTATGCCGTGCAGCTGCACCTCAAGCAGATTGCGAGGCTGCTGAGGGCCTCGCGCGTTGAGACCAGCCGCGCAATCGGTGAGGCGCAAGAATAACAGGGTTTGCTTCCCACCCTTCGCATGCTCCCTCGAAAAGCTGCGAGCGATGGAACAGCCACGTTCCAGAAATAGTGAAGATGCGTTAAGCGAAGAACTTGCGCAGCGCCTCGACGCAGTTTTCAATTTCGCTGAGCGTAACGGCATAGCTGAAGCGCAGGTGCCCTTCACCCTGAGCCCCGAAGGCCGAGCCGGGGATCGTGGCGATGCGCGCCCTATCGAGCAGGATTTGCGCCGCCGTGCGGCTGATCTTGTGTATCTTTTCGGCGTTGGGGAAGGCATAGAAGGCGCCTTTCGGCGGATTGCATTCCAGACCGACTTCATTCAGACCGGCCACCAGCAGATCGCGCCGTTTACGATACTCCTCACGGAGGCGGACGATCTCCAACTCCGGCGTGGTGAGCGCCTGGATCATTGCGTACTGCACGGGTGTGGCAACGCCGTTGGTGGAGTAGAGCACGATCTTGCGCAACGCGGTCATAAAGGGCTCTTTGGCCACCGCGTATCCGGCGCGCCAGCCGGTCATGGCATAGGTCTTGGAGAAGGTGAAAACCGTGATGGTGCGCTCGGCCATGCCGGGCAGGGATGCAATGGAAACATGCTCCCCGTCATAGACAAGGTCCTCATAGGCCTCGTCGGCAATCACAATCAGGTCCCGCTCGATGGCGAAGGCCGCAACTTCCTCCGCATCGGCGCGGGTGAAGACCAGGCCGCTGGGATTCTGCGGCGTGTTGTAGTAGATGGCGCGTGTCTGGGGCGTGGAGAACTGCTCCAAAGTATTCCGGATGCCGTTGCGGCGCGCAGTGGATGTCGGCACCAGCAGAGGCCGAGCCTGTGCTCCGGTCACCAGGTCGCCGATTGGGGTCCAATAGGGCGAGAAGACCAGTGCATCGTCGCCGGGATCGAGCACGCTCTGGAAGGCCGCATACAAGCCCTGCGAGGCGCCCACGGTGGCAATCACCTCGTCAGTAGTTACGTGGATGCCGTTCTTTGCGGCCAGCTTCTCCACAAGCGCCTTGCGCAACGGCAACAGGCCGGAGGACGGCGCATAGTGGGTCTGATTCTCGACCAGCGCCTGGATGGCCGCGTACTTGATCTCGCCCGGCGTCTCGAAAAACGGCTCGCCCCCGTTCAGCGCGTGGACCTGGAGGCCCTCCGCGCGCAATGCCATCACCTTGTTGCGGATCTGCACGATGTCAGAGAATCCAACTTCGTCCAGCCGTTTTGCCAACCGGATCCCGCTCTGCTTTCTCTTCATGGTTACGTTCCTTTGGAAGAAGGTGGGAGAAGATTATGTTTTCAGCATATCCGATGCCGGATCCGGCGCCTTTCGGTTTCCGGGGCATGGCCGTTTCATGCCAGCGCCGGGGATCAAACCGCGAGAAGCTCCGTGTAGACAGCCATGCCCACCACCGCGTCCGCGCCCAGCGCATCCAGCGCATCCACTTCCTTCTGGCTGCGAATGCCGCCGGCCACGATCAGTTGCCGTGCGGTGAGTTTGCGCAAGCGCGCGGCGGCCTCGATGGGAAAGCCCTGCATCAATCCCTCGCCGTCCACATGAGTGTAAAGAAACGCGCCGGCGTGGGCTTCGAGTTGCGGAATCGCTTCATCGGGCGTAAGCGCGACCTGCGCTTTCCAGCCTTTGACGGCGATGCGGCCGTTCTTTGTGTCGATGCCGGCGACGACGCGGTCCGCGCCAACGGCGGCGGCCAGTGCGGCAGCGAACTCGGTGTTCACCGTGCCCTCCGCTGAGAACAACGCAGAGCCAACGATGACGCGCCTTGCGCCCGAATCGAGAACCTGCCGGGCGCGCTCAATGGAGTGGATGCCACCGCCAGCCTGGACGGGTAGCCGCTTGGCAATCTGGACAACCAGGTCCGAATTGTCGCCCTGGCGCATGGCCGCGTCCAAGTCGATCAGTTGCACCAACGGAAAGCGGGAAAACTTTTCGATCCAGTATTCGAAATCGTCGAAAGCCAGGCGCAGTTTTTCGCCCTGCACAAGCTGAACAATTTGGCCGCCCAACAGGTCGATGGAAGGAATCAGCATGGAAGCCTCACGGAAACGCCGGCTTTGGCCAGCTCCTGCTTGAGCGAGCGGGCGCTGGATACGCCGAAGTGAAAGATGCTGGCGGCAAGCGCGGCATCGGCCTCGCCGCGACCGAAGACATCGACAAAGTGTTCGACGGTTCCAGCGCCGCCGGACGCAATGACGGGAATGCCGACGGCCTCGCTGACAGCAGCGGTGAGCTCGCAATCGAAGCCGGTTCGCATGCCGTCGGAGTCCATCGAAGTGAGGAGGATTTCGCCTGCGCCGCGAGCTTCGGCCTCGTGTGCCCACTCGACTACGCGGCGGCCGGCCGGCTTGCGCCCGCCTTGCACAAACACCTGCGCGTCGCGGACGGGATCGGCGGCATCGGGATCGCGGCGAGCGTCAATGGCGACGACCACGGCCTGCGCTCCAAAGCTGCGCCCGATGGCGTCAATCAACGTTGGGTCGGCGAGCGCGGCGGAGTTGACGCTAACCTTGTCCGCACCGGCCTCGAAGACCTGCGCCGCGTCATCGGCGGTGCGAATGCCGCCGCCTACGCAAAAGGGAACGAATAACTCGCGTGCTGTGCGGCGGACAGTTTCGAGGAGGGTCTGCCGGCCTTCGTGGGTCGCGGTGATGTCGAGGAGCACGATTTCGTCGGCGCCATCGCGTGCATGGCGCGCAGCCTGCGTGGCCGGATCGCCCGCGTCGATGATGTCGACGAACTGCACGCCTTTGACGACACGGCCGGCGTGGACATCGAGGCAGGCGATGATGCGCTTGGTAATCATGGCTTCCTCTTCACGACGTGGCGAGCGACTAGATCGTTGAGTTCGGTGCGCTGGGCTGGGGACATCGACCGTGCGGGAATGATGAAAAAGCAATCCTTATTGGTGTACAGCAGGCTCACGTGCGCATTCTCTGCAAAGTCGTAGATCGCAGTCCAGAACGTTTTGAACTCACTCGTTCCTAATAGCTCCCTAACGATGCGCTCATCATCGATATCGATGGTGCTTGTCCGATTCTTCTGGTCTGGTGGGAACAGGCGGTTGAAGCTCCTGCGGGTGCTGAAGAACCGAGAAATCGGCATTCCTATCGACATAACAAGCGATCCTGCGCCCAACGCAAAGCACTGCGAGAAAAGCTGAGAATGCGGGTCTCCGCTCGAAATGATCGCTCCGATAAAGAATGCAACCAGAAGAACCGGCCAAATAAAATGCATGATCTGGCGGGTAATTCTCTGCCGTCTGTGAAGAGTGCGCGCCGCCTTGAAGTCGGCCAGCGTGAGTGTGTAGCTCAACTTCATATCTTGAACTCCAGAAAATTGCGAAGTATCTTCAGGCCGGTGGCGCCGGATTTCTCGGGGTGGAACTGCACGCCCATGACGTTGTCGCGCTCCACGGCGGACGCGAAGGGTTCGATGTAATGGGTAACGGCCGCGGTGTCCGCTGTGACCGGGGCTTTGTAGGAGTGAGTGAAGTAGACAAACTCGCCCGGCTCGACACCCGCCAGTAACCGCGAACCTGTGCGCACTTCGAGCGAGTTCCAGCCGACATGCGGGACTTTTTCCTGGCTCTCGGAGAAATGCACGCACTGTTCAGGAAAGTGGCCAAGACCGGGCTGCCCGGGCGACTCAGTCGAGCCCGCGTAGAGCCACTGCATGCCTACACAGATGCCGAGGAAGGGCACGCCGCGCGCAATCGCCGCGCGGATGGCAGGGGTCAGCCCAGTTGCGTCGAGACGCTGGGTGGCCGCGAAATGGCCTACGCCGGGGAGCACGATGCGCTCCGCAGATTCAACGAGAGAAAGGTCGCCGTCCGTCACTTCCGCTTCAGCACCCAAATGACGCAGGGCCTTGAGCACCGAAGTGAGGTTGCCCGCCTTGTAGTCAATGACGGCTACGCGCATCAGAGCAGTCCCTTCGTGGAGGGCAACATTTCTCCGAGTTGCTTATCGCGGGAGCAGGCTACGCGCATGGCGCGCGCGAAGGCCTTGAAGATGGCTTCGATCTTGTGATGGTTGGACCGGCCGTACATGGTTTTCACATGAACATTGGCGCGGGCGCCGCGTGCAAAGCCCTCGAAGAAGTCGGTAACCAGTTCGGTTTGCAGATCACCCACCAGACGGGTGCGCACCTTGGTTTCGACAGCAAAGGCGGCACGGCCGCTGAGATCGACGGCGGCGATGGCGAGGGTTTCGTCCATGGGCATGAGGAAGTATCCAGCGCGAAGGATGCCGCGCTTGTCGCCGAGGGCGCGGTCGAAGGCTTCGCCGAGCGCGATGCCGACATCTTCGACGCTGTGATGCTGGTCCACGTCGAGGTCGCCGTCGCATTTGAGTTCAAGATCGAATGCGCCGTGGCGGGTAAACAGTTCCAGCATGTGATCGAAAAAGCGAATGCCGGTGGAGATTTTGTATTGGCCGCGGCCTTCGATGGTGAGATGGATGGCGATGCGGGTCTCCGCTGTGTTGCGCTCGACGATGGCGGTGCGCGCGGTCGATTCGAGTGCAGATTTTGCTTTCTTGCCGGTTGTCATTTCGCTTCTCCTTCCATTGGCGGTGCGGATTTCAGTGCGGCCAGCGCCAGGTTGAGAGCCACAATGGCCTGGCGCATCTGGTCGCGGGTTCCGATGGTGATGCGCACACGGCCATCGCAGCCTGGGTCGCTGGAACGGTCGCGCACTAACACGCCGGCAGTGCGCATGAGGCGCACGAACTCCGCGTGCTGAGGGCCGATTTCGACAAGGATGAAGTTGGCACGGCTGGGCCAGCGGCGGATTCCAGCTTTATCGAGAGCGGCTTCAAATTCTTTTCGCGCCGCAAGCACCTCGCTCACGTACCAGTCGAGATAGGGCGTGTCTTCAAGCGCGGGCGGCAGGCAGGCGAGCGCGAGCGAGTTGACGCTGTAGGGCGAGAGGACACGGCGTACCCAGTGCATCAGTTCGACGGGACCAGCCAACAGGCCAAGACGCAGGCCGGCAACGCCATAGGCCTTGGAAAAGGTGCGCGCCACCATGAGATTGGGAACGACACCGACAAGATCGATCACCGTCTCGCCGCAAAAGTGGAAGTAAGCTTCATCCACAAGCAGGATGGCGTGCGGCGCGCGACGGGCAATCTCTTCAATCTGCGCGCGCGTGGCCACGGTTCCCGAAGGACTGTTGGGATTGGCGATGGCGATGATCTTGGTTTGCGGGGCGATGGCGGCGAGTAATCGCTCGAAAGGAAACTGCAGATCGTCCGCGGCGAGCACGGGGACCACGCGGGCATCGGTGGCCGATGCGTAGACCTCATACATGGTGTAGGTGGGAACGGGAAGCAACAACTCGTCGCCTGCTTCGAGGAAGGTTTCGAAGAGGACGTGAATGGCTTCGTCCACGCCATTGGTGAGAGCCACCTGGCTCCCGGCGAGGCCCAGATGCGCGGCCACGATGGCTTCAACCGGCTCGCGCTCGGGATAGCGCGTGAGATGGCCCGCGGAGATGCGCCCCAGCGCCTCGCGCACCTTGGGCGAACAGGCGAGAGTGTTCTCGTTGAAGTCGAGCCTCAAGGCATCGCGGCTGCCAAGCGGAGGATGGTACTCCTTCATGGCCTGCACGCGGGCGCGCGGGGTTGGAATGACTGCCGTTTCAGTTTGAGCCACGAGACCTCCTCTTGAAGCGTGTGCGAATGGCCTCGGCGTGGCCGGTGAGCCCCTCGGCTTCAGCCAGCAAGACCGCAGGTTGGCCAAGCGAACGGATTGCCTGCGCTGTGTACTCCTGCACGGTGATGAGCTTGACGAAATCGTTGACGCTCAAGCCGCCGCGCACGCGCGCCATGCCACCGGTGGGCAGGGTGTGATTGGGGCCGGAGATGTAATCGCCCATGGGTTGCGCGGACCAGCGGCCAACAAAGACCGAGCCGGCATTCTGAACCCAATCGAGATCGCCGGGGGCGTCCACGGTGAGGTGTTCGGGGGCAAGGCGATTGGTGATCTGGTGCGCTTCGTCGACTGTGGCGGCAAGGATAACCAAGCCATTGCGATCAAGGGATTCGCGGGCGATGGGGTTGTTGCGGCTGCGAAGTTTGGCTTCCGCGATAACCTCATTGGCAAGGTCGGCGTTGGTGGTGAGGAAGATGGCCAGAGCCTCAGGATCGTGCTCGGCTTGCGCGACGAGGTCGGAAGCGATGGCAGCGGCATTGCCTCTTTCGCTGATGACGACGATTTCCGTAGGACCGGCGAGCATGTCAATGGCGCAGTCGAAGGCGACCAGACGCTTGGCTGCTGTGACGTAGAGATTGCCGGGGCCGACGATCTTGTCGACGCGCGGGAGGATTGCGGTTCCATAGGCCAGCGCGGCTACAGCGTGCGCTCCACCGAGGCGGTAGAACTCCGCGATACCGAGCAGATGAGCCGCGGCAAGGGTCTCGGGCGCGGGCTTGGGCGAGACGACCACGATGCGCTCGACACCCGCAACCTGCGCGGGAATGGCCGTCATAAGCAGCGTGGAGGGCAGCGGATGGCGGCCACTAGGCACATAGCAACCCACCGAGCCGAGCGGACGCACAAGCTGGCCTGTGGTGAGGCCGGGGATGGGCTCTTCGCTCCACGAAGCGGGTAGTTGCGAAACAGCGAAGGCGCGAATTTGATCCGCGGCGGTGGCGAGAGCCGTGCGCATGGCGGGAGTGATCGCCTCCCAGGCGGCGGACATCTCGCCCTGGGAAATGAGGAGACTAGCCGGGTCCTGGAGACCGTCGAATTGGGTCGCATAGCGCAGCAGCGCGCGGTCGCCGCGCTTGCGCACATCGGCCACGATGCGCCGGACGGCGGGCAGCACGGTGTTGAGCGCCACGCCGCCGCGCCGTTCAAGCGCGGTTAACGTTTCTGCTGTTTGCAGCGCGCCGCGGCCTTTTGTGCGGATCAGCTTCATGGTTGCCTCCGGCTTAGAGCACTACCTTGTTAAGCGGGTATTCGACAATGCCCGTTGCTTTGGCGGCTTTCAGGCGCGGAATCACATCGCGCGCTATGCGTTCCTCGACAATGGTGTTCACCGCGACCCACTCCGAATCGCTCAACTGGGAGACGGTGGGCGAGTTCAGCGCAGGCAGCACACTGAGCACCGCTTCGAGGTCATCGCGTTTGACGTTAAGCATGAGGCCCACTTGCGATTGCGCATCGATGGCGCCGCGCAGCATGAGCGAAATCTGGCCGATCTTCTCGCTCTTCCATGGATCGGCGAGAGTGGCTTTGCCGGCGATGAGATGGGTCTCGCTTTCCATCACGGTGTCAATGATCTTGAGGTGGTTGGCCTTGAGCGAACTGCCGGTCTCAGTGACTTCGACGATGGCGTCGGCCAGCATGGGCGGCTTGACCTCCGTGGCGCCCCAGCTGAACTCGACTTTGACGTTCACGCCTCTCTCGGCGAAATAACGCTTGCTTACCTCGACAAGTTCGGTGGCGACGATTTTGCCTTCGAGATCTTCAGCCTTTTCAAAGCCGCTGCCTTCGGGAACGGCCAGCACCCAGCGCACCTTGCGGCGGCTCTGCTTGGCATAGGTGAGCGTGGTGACGCTGGTTACGTCGAGGCCGCTCTCCACGACCCAATCGATGCCTGTGAGGCCGGCGTCAAGGACGCCATGATCGACGTAGCGGGCCATTTCCTGGGCGCGGATCAACATGCACTCGATCTCACTGTCGTCGATGGAGGGGAAGTAAGAGCGGCCGTCGGCGTAGATGTTCCAGCCGGCGCGCTTGAACAGAGCGATGGTTGCATCCTGGAGGCTGCCTTTGGGGATGCCGAGTCTGAGTTTGTTAGCCACGGTTTTCCTCTTTCCGATTGTCTGCTTGCTGGCTTTGCGCGGCCACGGGCAGCGGTTTGGTGAAGCAACTGACGGTACCCTCATGGCACACAAGTCCGTCGCCCTCGACCTCGACACGGAAGAGCAGTGTGTCGTTGTCGCAGTCGGTCGCGGCGGAAACGACGCGCAGGCGGTTGCCGCTGGTTTCGCCCTTCATCCAGAGCTTTTGCCGGGTCCGGCTCCAGAAGGTTACATAGCCGGTCTCCAGCGTTTTGGCATAGCTGGCAGGATTGAGAAATCCCAGCATCAGCACCTCGCCCGTGCGCGCATCCTGGACGATGCCGGCGACAAGTCCATCCATTTTGTCGAAATCAATTGTAGTTGTCATTCTTTTCCTGATCCTGGTTGAGATTTGTGGCATGAAAAAAGCCCGTCGGCTTGGGTCGCCGGCGGGCTTGGTATCTTTTCGATCTCTCTGGCCGTTTAGTTCAGGCCATGGCAGTCCGCCGGCATGGAGGTCCCGTGATGATGGTGGTGACCGTGATGGCGGTGATTCTGCATCTATCTAAAAACTAAGGGAAAACCTGCGCGGTGTCAAATGCTTCGCTTGCAGGCGGTGCAGGATGGGCGGAAAATGGGGCGGTGCGAGCAATGATGCGATGGACGGGGTGGGCAATTGCGATTCTTTGCCTGGCGGCAGGCGGACTGGCACAGAATCAGGATCGAGATCCCTACCAAACCAGCAAGACATCCGCAACGGCACCGGCGCCGGAGGCGCGGATCGATATCAACCACGCGACCCTGGACGAGTTATTGAAGGTTCCCGGCATGACGCGCAGTTGGGCCGGACGCATTGTGCGCTTCCGGCCCTACCGCACCAAGCTGGATCTGCTGGATAAGGGCATAGTGAGCAGTGAGGTGTACGACCGCATCAAGGATTACGTGATCGCGCACCGCGACAGTCAGTGATCGGCGGCATTACGTCACGACGGGCGCAGTTGCGCCTTCGCCGCCGCGCTTGAGCATCCGGCTCAGAATCACATAGAGCACAGGGATGAAGAACAGGTTGAGCACCGTGGAGAGCAACATGCCACCCACGACGGTTGTGCCCACGGAGCGGCGTCCCAGTGCGCCCGCGCCGGTGGCGAAGACCAGCGGCAGAACGCCGAGGATGAAGGCGAAGGAAGTCATGAGGATGGGGCGCAGGCGGAGTTCCGCGGCCTCGATGGCAGCCTCGGCGATGGAGCGGCCCTTGCGCCGCAGTTGCTCGGCAAATTCGACGATCAGAATGGAGTTCTTTGCCGAGAGGCCGATCAACATGACCAGGCCGATCTGGCAGTAGACGTCGTTTGAAAGCCCGCGAAGGGCCACCAGGCCGAGCGCGCCAAGCACCGCCATGGGCACGGCCAGCAGGATGATGAAGGGCAGCGCGAAGCTCTCGTATTGCGCCGAGAGAGTGAGATAGACGACCAGGATGCCGAGGCCGAAGATGATGAGCGCCCTGCCGCTGGACTCGATCTCGTCCAGAGTCAATCCAGTCCACTGGTAGGTCATGCCGGGCATCATCGTATGTTTGGCCAGGTCTTCCATACCCGCGATTCCCTGCCCTGAGCTATAGCCCGGCGCGGGGGAGCCGTCGATCTCCACCGCGCGGAAGAGGTTGTAGTGAGTAATGACCGGCGGACCGGAGCTTTCAACCACGGAGGTGATGTTGTCCAGCGGGACCATCTGGCCGCCATCGGAACGCACATAGAAGTTGTGCAGATCTTTTGAGGTCATGCGGAAGGGCTGGTCGGCCTGTACGTATACACGATAGGTGCGGTTGTTGTAGTCGAAGTCGTTGATGTATTCCGACCCCATGAAGACGCTGAGGGTGGTGGTGATCTGCGAGAGCGGAATATTCATCGCCTTGGCTTTTTCGCGGTCGATGGTCACCAGCATCTGCGGGTCGTTGGCCGAGAAGGTGGTGATCAGGCCCGTCATATCCTTGCGTGCACGGCTGGCACCCACAATCTGGTGCGCGACGCGGTCCAGGTCGGCCAGCGTATTGTTGCCCGTATCCTGGAGCATGAATTGAAAGCCGCCGTAGCTGCCCACGCCCTGCACGGCCGGTGGCTGAATCATGGCCACCAAGCCGCCATTCGGAGCAAACATGAGCTGTTGCAGTTTGGGCGAGAGGTCGGCCACAATGTCCGCCGTGGAGTGGCCTTTCGCGCGCCGCTGGTCAGAGGGTGTGGTGGAGACAAACATCATGCCCGCGTTGGATGCGGCGCCGGAGAAGTTGAATCCCATGACCGAAAATGCGCCCGCAATGTCATGATTCTGGCCGATAATGGCCTCCGCGCGATCGGCCAATGAAGTGGTGTAGGCCAGGGAAGAACCCGGCGGCGCCTGCACAATGACCATCAGGAAACCCTGATCCTCCTGGGGAATAAACCCGGTTGGCACGTGCTGATAGAGCCACAGCGTGGCGCCAAGTCCGGTAACAAACAGCAGCAGCAACAGATACCGGAGCCGCAGCGCAACATGAATGGACTTGGCATAGGTGCTGGCCGTCCAGGTTACGGCCGCATCGGCACTGTGAATAAAAGCTGCAAAGGCGCGCGAAACCGGGCGGATATGGAGGAAATCCAACTGGTGGGGACGATCCTCCTCGCCGCGCAGGAACATGGCCGACAGCGCCGGAGAAAGCGTGAGCGCGTTGAACGCCGAGATGGCGATGGCGAATGCGATAGTCAGCGAAAACTGGCGGTAGAGGATGCCGGTGGTGCCGGGGAAAAACGAAACCGGCACAAAAACCGCGATGAGCACCAGCGACGTAGCGATGACCGCGCTGGTGACCTCGCCCATGGCTCGCGATGTGGCCTCGTGGGGATTGGAGTGCTCCATGGCGATGTGGCGCTGCACATTCTCAATAACCACAATGGCGTCATCGACCACTAGTCCCGTGGCCAGGGTGATGCCGAAGAGGGTAAGCGAGTTAATGGAGAAGCCGAAAATCTTGACGAAGGCGAAGGTGCCGATGAGCGAAACCGGAATGGTGACGGCGGGAATGATGGTGGCGCGCCAGTCCAGCAGGAAGAGGAAGATGACCACGATGACGATGACGATGGCCTCGGCCAGGGTGATCAACACTTCGCGGATGGAGTCGCCGACCACGGTGGTGGAGTCAAAGGCGATGGCGTATTCCAGGCCCGGCGGAAAGCTCTTCGACAGCTCCTTCAAGGCGGCCTTGGCCTTGCTGTCCACATCAAGGGCGTTGGCGTTCGAGAGCTGCTCGACGCCAATGCCCATCGCATCCTGCCCGCTGTATTTCAGCGATGAGCTATAGTCCTCCGCGCCCACCTCGGAGTGTCCCACATCCTTGAGCAGCACCAGGCCGTTGGAGGAGTTCTTGACGATGATGTTGTCGAATTCGGCGGGACTGGTGAGCCGCCCAACCACGCGCACCGGCACCTGGAAGGCCTGTATGGAGTTGGAAGGAGGCTGGCCAAGCTGGCCGGCGGGAACCTCTACATTCTGCTCGACCAGGGCGTTGACCACGTCGGTCGCCGTCAAACCGCGAGCAGCCAGCCGTACCGGGTCGAGCCAGACGCGCATGGCATATTTGCGCTCGCCGAAGATCATCACGTCGCCCACGCCGGGCACGCGCTTCAGCGCATCCTTCACGTAGACATCGAGGTAGTTGGAGATGAACTCGGGCGAGTAGCGCCCATCGCGGGTGAAAAAGCCGGCACCGAAGACGAAGTTGTAATTGGCTTTGCTGATGGAGATGCCGGTTGCATTTACCGCTGCGGGCAGACGGCCTTCCACGCTGGCCACGCGATTCTGCACATCGACGGCAGCAATGTCGAGGTCGTAACCCGTCTTGAAGGTTACGTCAATCGAGCTGGCTCCGCTATTTGTGCTCGACGAATTGATGTAGCGCATTCCCTCGACGCCGTTGATTGACTCTTCCAGGGGGATGGTGACAGCCTTTTCGACGGTGTCGGCATTCGCCCCGACATAGTTGCAGGCCACCTCTACCTGTGGAGGCGACAGAGTGGGATACATGGCAACCGGAAGGTTGGGGATGCAAATTGCTCCGGCAAGAATAATGAGCAGCGCGCACACCGTGGCAAAAACAGGCCGATGGATAAAGAAATCAACAAACAAGATAAGCCTTCCTTTTCGGTTGCGGTGGGCGTGCAACAGCTATCGCCTTGTACACGCCTGCGGTTCGCTGCCGTATACATGTCCGGATGGTTTCTAAGCGCCCAACGGCATGACCGGCATATCGTTCACCAGGAACTGGGTGCTGGACACGATGACCTTGTCGCCCACATTGAGTCCTGATGAGATGGAATAGGTGTTGCCCACCGTGTCGCCCAGCGTGACCACCGTCTGGTGAGCGACGAAGTGGCCATTCTGCTGGCGCGCTACAAAGACAAAGCTCTGCCCGCCCTGGCGCGTTACGGCCAGCACCGGAATGACCGCCATGGGCGTAGTGCTCCAGATAACCCGCGCCTTCACCATCTGGGCGTTGCGCAGAATCTCTGGCGTGGCGTGCACCGGGGCCTTCACAAGAATTCCCTGCAGCGTACTATCCACCTGCGGCGACAGAAAATCGATCCGGGTGTGTTCCAGCAATTTGGCGCTTGTGTCCATCAGGTCCACTGCCAGGCCCTGCCGCACCTGGCCGGCGCGTTCCGTAGGCACATAGATATACGCCTCGAGGTCCTTGTTCTCATCCACCGTGGTCAACACGGTACTGGGCGAAACATAGTCGCCCACGTGCACCGGAATGTCGCCCACCACGCCGTCAAACGGAGCGCGGATGGTGTAGTAGGCCAGTTGCTCCTCCTGCGTCTTGCGCAACTCCACCGCCGACTCATAGTCCGCCTTGGTGTTGTCAAAGGCCTGCCGCGCCTGATCGAAGGTGTCGTGGCTGGTCACGCCTGCCTCAAACAGCTTGCGCTGGCGCTCGATCTCAAGGGCGTTGTAGTCGTAGAGCGCCTTTTTCTGCCGCTCCGTGGCGCGCTGCGACTCGACTGTGGCCAATTGATGACGCGGATCGATGTCCATCAGCGGAGCGCCGGCCTTCACGCGATCGCCCGACCGGACGCGAATCTGCGTCAGCCGGCCGTCCACCTGCGGCTGCAAGGTGGCTGAGCGGCGCGACTTGATGGTGGCCACATATTCGCTGCTCTGCGACACCGGGGCCAGCGCGACCGTCACTGTCTGCACCGGCATTCCCTGCATCCCTGCCGCCGCCGGCTCCGCCGGCTTTTTCTGGCAGCCGGTTGCCACAAGCCCCACCGTTACGAGGCAAACTATCCCAAAGATTCGTCTCAAAACCCTGTTCCTCACTTGATCGTGCCTCAGTCTGGAGCCTGCTAGCATGAAGCTCCGGTCTGTTGCGGAATGATTGCGTTGCCGGTTGCAGGACCGCCATGTCTGCTGGAGATTCCGCCCAGGCGGGTGATCCCAGGCAAATAGCGCGCCGCCAACCTGCGGAAGATCGTTTCAACAATGTCTTTCTATTGTGACGCGCTGGGCCGGTCTGTTGACGCAAAAAACTCCACGTCCGCCATTCTGCCGAGACTGGAAGCCGATTCGTGCGGTGAATCGTCGCGCAGACCATCCGCGGCAGTGGGTTACATTTTTGACACGGCCCTCCCAACTTGGTAGCCTTCATAAGGGCGCATTCGGTTCAATTCAGGCCGCTTCTGACCCTCCCAGCGTCCCCGTCGTCTAGCCCGGCCTAGGACACCGCCCTTTCACGGCGATAACACGGGTTCAAATCCCGTCGGGGACGCCAAATTAAATCAATAACTTAGCAAGTTTCCCCTGTTTCAGCCGCGGAGCATTTTGGGGAGCGTTTAAGCG